>Ga0209258_100068_pt1 | contig 286288 bp, 236 predicted proteins | sample Araplaol_mTSA_r2_FD_184281 | JGI IMG/M metagenome (GOLD analysis project Ga0209258, IMG submission 184281) | Arabidopsis root microbial communities from North Carolina, USA - plate scrape CL_Col_mTSA_r2 (SPAdes) (version 2) | ecosystem: Host-associated > Plants > Roots > Endosphere | place...
GTGGCTTAGTTATAAGACCACTCTTTTGAGTTTGCATGTGGCATCCTATAGAAAATGATACAAGAAATTGCAGCTTGCATAGCAATGTCTGCTTAGAGAAGATTGTTTTTATAGGAATAAAAAATAAGGCTGGTCTTTTAGACCAGCCTTAAAGTTCTTTTTTTAACTTTTTTTCTCGAGGACTTGTTTTTCAACATAGAAATACAACCTCTTTTTTGTAACATTAAGGTTATTCTCCTTTTGATTCGTTCGTCTTTTTATTCCCTAACTCTTCCAGCAGTTTTAATCCTAATAAACCACTGATAGGGCCATTAGCGCCATCTCCACCACTGATCAGTACATCCGGCATGATCTTGATATGCTGTTCTCCAATCGCTTCCATCACTTTCAGCTGCGTGAAGTTATTACCACCCATTGCCTCCACTGCCAGTTTATAAGATTCAGCGCTGGATTTACCAATAGCCAGGATTTTTCCTGCTTCTGCATTACCAGTTAAAGTAATTTTTTCTGCATCTGCTTTTGCAATGAGTTCTGTACGTTCTGCTTCCGCAATGGCTAAAAGGCGTACTTTTTCCGCTTCACCACTTGCCATCAGCTTCATCCTGTCGGCTTCCGCATTGGCCTGTAAACGCATACTGTTGGCATCACCGGTTGCTTTCTTCACCGTAGCATCTGCAATCCTTTCAGCGATCAATACACCCTGATCTGCCTTTACGATCTCTTTCTGAATTTCAGCGATTGCCGTTTCTTTTTCAAGTGCCTGTCTTGTTTCCTGCGCACGCATCTGTGTTTCGTAGGTTACTTTCTGCTCTTCCGCGATCTTACGGTCTGTCAGTGTTTTCATCAGGCTTTCAGGAGGAACGATATCACCTATCAGTGTATCCACGCCAAATACGTTGTATTGTTCCAGTACGGTACCAATATGACTTCTGGCAGATTCCTGTCTTTCTTTACGGCTCTTCAGGAAGTCGATGACATCGGAATCCTGTGCGGAGTTACGGAAATAGTTACCAATTGTAGGCTCCAATACCTGTGTAACAAGATTACCCATATTACCGAAACGCGCAATTACTTTAGGAGCTTCTATGGCAGGGATATGAATGATCTGCGCCACATCCAGGTTAAAGGTAAAACCATCTTTACTACGCACTGTAATAGTAGAAAGGTTTTTGTCCAGCTGGTGCGCTTCACTGCGTGATGCCGCCCAGTTTAATACCAGGTTGGTAGTAGGAACATATTCTACCTTCATGATATAAGGGTTGATAGGGTACTTACCAGGTCCCAGTGGTTCTGCCCATACACCTTTATTGTTTTTAGCAACGATGTTACCATGTTTGAATTCAACCCCACTCAGGTCTTCCCCCTCACTACCCACATAAGAGATCACAACACCTACATGGCTGATAGGGATCTCTGTCATCTTCAGCATTTCCACTTTTGCAAACCATGGATTTAAGAAATAAGACCCGGAGAGGATCACCTGTTCCTGTAAGCCTTTGTAACCACCGGCGGCAAGGAAGGTATCTGTATCCTGGTAATTGTTATGGTTGGGGATCATCTTACCGGCAATCTGTCCGCTTTCGATGGCTTTACCTTCCATAGTGGTGACAATACCCACCGCATTATCAGGTACGTTTATCATATCTGTTATTTCCACTTCAAAAATGAAAGTGTTAATACGATAAGAACCAGGTGTCATGATCGCAGTCTGACGTCCTTTTTGACCACCATTGCGCAGGAATGCTTCTGCATTCTGGAAAGCATCGCAATCTACACGACGCGCCAGTACAGCACCCGCTTGCAGCTCTGTACCGTCTTTCGCCAGTACAAGACCGATTTTACCGGTAGGAATGATGGTGAAAGACTGGAACGTAACATCATACTGCCAGAACCATTTCCCAAAATAAACGCCGGGAGCAAGCGTCTGCGCCTGGAAACCAGCCTGGCCGTCAGTGGCAATGATACGACCTTCGGGTAAGGACTGGTTACCTACTAATACGAATTTCTTGGTTACAAGTCCGATCTTATCTTCAGGAACAATAATAACACCAAAGAAAGTACGGAGAATAATGCGGTAAAGAACAAGGCATAGAACAGGCAGGCCGATGATTATCAGCCACTTAATTAAAACAGTTGATTCCATATATATTTTATTGAAGTAAAAGGGACTCGTGCTTGTACAAGCATGTACAAGGAGTTGTTGTATAGGTAGTTTAACTAGATCTTTGGAGGAGAAGTGTTAAAGATGGTAAAGGAATGGTAAAAAAATTTTGTAGGATTAAATGAATCAGTGTCCATTTTATTTTTATTACTATACAAAGGTTATACAAATTTTTGGATCAAAAAAAATATTCCTTTATGGTAGTGTCTTAGTTTAATCTTTCCTGCAGATCCCGAAAGAGATAAAGGAAGTAACAGACCTGCAAACCTAAGGCTGTTCAAAATAGCTTCTGTTTTGACCTTTTCGGGTCTTGAATTAAGTGTAAATCCAATATCGCTTCGTCATGCAAGCTCATTCCTGCATCGTTTGGATATAGGAATGCCAGCAGATGATATAGGCATGATGAGACGATAAGCCACAGAGAGCATTTAGTACCTGTTTTGTTCCAGGCTGATACCCGGTAGTTGAAAGGCCTTTTAATTGACTTTTAGGTTATAAGTTGAATGGAAAGTATTATAGTGGCTTATTCAGACCAATCTGATCTGGTTAAAATAAACAATTCTGCATCTGTTTTAATACAGAAATTTTTTTTTACTTTGTTATATGGAAACTAGAGCATTGACCCCACAGGAAATACAGCAATTCAGGGCTGAAACCAAAGGAACAGCCGGAAAGGTCCACTTTAATAATGCAGGTTCTTCCCTGCCCCCTGATGTAGTCGTAGACGCGGTGATTGAATACCTGAAAGACGAAGCCTTATTGGGTGGATATGAAGCAGAGTATAAGTACAGTGCTTCATTGGAAAACACCTATACCCTGATCGCTAAACTGATCAATGCAGATGTGGATGAAGTGGCTGTTGTAGAAAATGCCAGTACCGGATGGGGGATATTATTTAATGGAATTGACTTTGAAAGGGGAGATGAGGTGATCATTTCAGAGATGGAGTATGTAACTAACCTGATAGGATTTTTACATGCGCAGAAAACGCATGGTATTATCTTTAAGGTGATACCGAATGATGCTCATGGGAATTTCTCATTACAAGCATTGGAAGAAGCGATTTCCGCCCAAACTAAATTAATTGCTATCACGCATATTCCTTCTTCGGCAGGAGGTATGATGCCGATAGTTGAAATCGGTAAGATCGCCCGTAAAAACAATATCCTTTACCTGGTAGATGCTTGTCAGAGTGCGGGACATGTGCCTGTAGACGTGAAGGAAATTGGTTGCGACATGTTATCTGTAACAGGGCGAAAGTATATGCGTGCGCCACGGGGTACCGGTTTTTTATTTATAAGAAAAGAAGTGCAGGATAAAGTGAAGCCATTGTTTATGGATGGGCACAGCACAGAATGGGTGAGTGAGCAGGATTATAAATTAAGGGATGATGCCCGCAGATTTGAATTATATGAAAAGAGCCGCGCATTAACCCTTGGCCTGGGCAGGGCAATTGAGTATGCGCTTAACATCGGAATAGACAGAATCTGGCAGCGTATACAATATTTAGCAGATATAATGCGTCTTAAGCTGGGAGGGATAGAAGGGGTGACCGTGCATGATACCGGAGATCAGAAATGCGGGATCGTGACCTTCTCTTTGCATGGAACAGAGAGTGGCACTGTGAAAAACAAACTGGCGGAAAACAATATTAATGTTTCTGTGGGAACAGCCAGATCAACATTGATATACATGAATAAAAATCAGCTGAGTAATGTTGTAAGAGCTTCTGTACATTATTATAATACGGAACAGGAAATAGAGGTGATGTGTGAGATGCTTAAAAAAATAAAGAATTGAAAACAAAACTGGTTATTGTTTTTCTGTTGCTTGTTGGTATAGCAGGATATGCTGTCAACAGGATGAGTCATCATAAAATAAAAGATGGCGATATTATTTTCCAGACATCATTGTCGGGGCAAAGTAAAGCGATCCGGTTGGCTACGCATTCAACATACAGTCATTGCGGGATCGTATATAAAAAGGGCAGGGAATTGTATGTTTTTGAAGCGGTAGAACCTGTGAAACTAACGCCTTTAAGTGAATGGATAGCCAGAGGAGAAGGGGGAAAGTTTGCAATCAGGCGGTTGAAAAACCGCGGGAAGATATTGACGCCTGCGGTATTGGAAAAGATGAAACAGGTAGAGAACAGTTTTGCGGGGAAACATTATGATATTTATTTTGACTGGTCAGATGACAATATCTATTGTTCCGAATTAGTCTGGAAAGTATACAAGGAAGCAACAGGGTTGGAAATAGGCCAGTTGGAGAAACTGAGAAATTTTGATCTGAGTAGTGACATAGTAAAACAAAAATTGAAAGAGAGATATGGTGATCATATCCCTCTTGATGAAAATGTTATTTCACCGGCCAGTATCTATAATAGCGAGTTATTGAAGCCGGTGAATTAAAAGCCCTTAAGATAAGACATGAATATTTTTATGATCATTCTTAGTGCCCGGTTTCCTGTTATGTAAGCTACCGTTAATTCTAATCTTGTTATTATAATTTACAAGGCAGTGAATGCGGTCAGCAATTCCTGTTGAAAGCTCTTTCCCTTATCCTGGTTGTACCATTTTTGCAGCTGTAGCTTTGTTTCTTCTTCCTCTGCCTGTTCTTCCCTGAGGCGATTATAAAGCTGCTGACAGGCCAGTGGCCTGGGCCCCCATACCAGCAGATCATCGCCTTCGTCGTTTCTGATGACCAGTTTGGGAATAGATTTGCTTTGGTTGGGACCGGTGAGATAATGTTCTATCAGGAATGGTGAAGTATCACGAAGCTGAAGATCCGGTTTGATGAGAGGATTCAGGCAGATAAGCTTGTAAATGAACGGCAGGGTATGTGCAGCATCTCCACACCAGGGTTCAGTAATAACAATCCACTGCTGTCCGGATTTAATACTTTTAATTAATCCTGCCAGTTCTTCATTTAATTCACCCACTTTAGACCAACGCTGCTGTCTAGACCAATTGAGCCTGGCATAGTTCACGTACGCCGGATTTTCGTATGGATGAATGGTTTGTTCGCCATTTAATACAGACTGAAAGTATAGCTGGTAATCTTCAAAATTCATTTTCCCATCCTTTTAATAAGGGATAAATTTACCTGATAAATTATTTGTAACAGAATTTGTTTGAATACCGGGCAGTTCATCTTCGGTAAGTTCTAGCAAAAAGCGTCAACCTTTGCCATATCTTAGAGGACCCATACAATAACCTAAACTCCCAATAATGAAACGATTCATTTTACCGTTACTCCTGTTAATTCAGTTAACCATTTACGCTCAAACCGACAAAGAAAAAATACTACAGGTGGAAAAGAACCTGGTCGGCACGATACAATTAACCGGCGAAGCACCCTGGACGATAGCTGAACGAATGGCTCATTATAAAATACCCGGGCTAAGTATAGCCGTAATACAGAATTATAAGCTAGTCTGGGCAAAAGGCTATGGTTGGGCAAACGATAGTTTGAAAATACCAGTTACAACACAAACGCTTTTCCAGGCAGCCTCTATCAGTAAATCCCTGAATGCGGTAGGTGTACTCAAACTGGTACAGGATAAAAAACTGGATTTGTATACGGATATTAATACTTACCTCACCAGCTGGCACTTCCCTTATGATAGCCTCGCTAAAGGGAAAAAGATCACCGTGGCGAACCTGTTAAGCCATACCGCAGGATTGACAGTACATGGTTTTGAAGGCTACCGGCAGGGCGCTCCATTACCGACGGTAGTACAGATTCTGGACGGTGTAAAACCGGCAAATTCAGGACCTGTACGTTCCATGTATGAACCTGGCATAAAATCGGAATATTCAGGCGGTGGCACTACGATATCCCAGCTGATTGTAATGGATGTAACACATCTGCCGTATGCTGATTACATGAAAAAAGAAGTATTACAGCCTTTAGGCATGACAGCCAGTACCTTTTCCCAACCACCTGCAGATATCAAACCGGCATTCCTGGCTACCGGTTATCGTGGAGATGGGAAACCAGTAGAAGGAAATTACCACATCTATCCTGAAGAAGCTCCTGCAGGCTTATGGACAAATCCAACTGACCTCGCAAAATATATCATCGAAACACAGCTGGCTTATGAAGGCAGATCTGCCAAAGTGTTAAACCAGGCAACAACTATACTCAGACTAACACCTTACCTCGATAAAAGCGCAGCTTTAGGTGTATTTATTGACCATGACAGTACCGGATACTTTGGGCATGGAGGCGCAAATGAAGGATTTCGCAGTCAGTATTACGGAAGCCTGAAGGACGGGAACGGGGTAGTGGTGATGGTGAACTCTGACAACAGTAGCATTTTACCGGAAGTGATCAATAGCGTCGCAAAGGTCTATGGATTTAAAGGATTGTATCATTCCACCATTAAAGAATCAGTAATTGTACCAGATTCAGTACTACAAACCTATATCGGACAATATGCGTTGTCCCCTACTTTTATTATAACAATTTACAAAGAAGGTAAAGTATTGTATGCACAAGCCACCAGGCAGGGGAGTTTTGAAATAATCCCCGAAACGCGGACCAAATTTTTCCCAAGAGAATTTCCCGCTTACCTGGAGTTCACAAAAGACATCACTGGTAAAGTAAATGCCTTAATACTTTATCAAAACGGGCAACAGCAGGAAGCAAGAAAGATCGAATAGAATAGCTTATGCCTTCTATGAGAAGTATGATTAAACAGCATATGAACAGGTTGAAGACAGGCTTATCCTACGTTAATCCTACGTCTTTGAACGTAGGATTAACGTAGGATAAGCCTGTCTTCAACCTGCCTCATTCCTTTCCTGTTAAGATTCATATCATCCTTGAGACATAGGCATCCTATAACTGCACTTATATCAGAGGTTACAATTATGCATGTTCCGGTAGAACTTGTTTTAACAGTTGTATATCGCTTATAATTCGCACTTCTTCTCCTAATGCTACCCGCCCCGTTTCCATAACACGGTTAAATGTAATACCCCAATCACTGCGCTTAATATTACCAGTTACTGTAAATCCTGCTCTTTCACCACCCCGCAGATCGGTTATTACTTCGCTATATTCAACGTTTAAGGTAATTGGCTTTGTTATCCCTTTCAAAGTTAATTCACCGTATAAGGTGAAGTTTTCACTATCAACATTTTCAATCCTTACCGATTGAAATTTCAATTGAGGATAGCTATCCACATCAAAGAAATCAGAGGAATGCAGATGTGTATCTCTTTCTTCATTATTAGTAGTTATAGAACGCATGTCTGCGGTCAGTAATATAGAAGCTTTGCTGAAATCTTCTCCCGGAGTTTCTGCTTCCACATGAAAGCTCTTAATAGAGCCTGAAACATTACTGATCATCATATGTCTGATTTTAAAGCCTAATTCGCTATGTTTGGCATCCAAATCCCATTTTATTTTATTCATTGTTGTCTGGTTTTAGACTGCAATACTCGGGCATAAATAAACAATGCAGGTGCTCAAATCTGACTTTGCTGTGGTGAAATCTGACCTGAAGAAATCTTAATTTATTTAATTTGCAAGAAATATTGGTTATGCCGGTTCCTGTTAAAATTTATGTCGATACAATTACCGAATTTCATCGGCTGAATAATCTTCCTGATCCGAAGGACCCAGTATTAAGTGTTTTGAGATTTGAGGATTTGAGTTGGAAGCCGGAAGACCTTTCCACTAGCGTTGTTCGTAATTTTTATATAATAGCCCTGAAAAAGAACACCAACACTAAGTTTACGTATGGCCAGGAGGAGATTAATTTTGACGAGGGAGTTTTGCATTTCATGTCACCGAAACAGGTTATAACAATCGAAACACCTGTTGAGGAAGTTACAAATTCAGGATGGTTGTTGCTTATCCATCCGGATTTTCTTTGGAATACTTCACTGGCAAAAAAAATTAAACAATATGAGTACTTCAGCTACAAAGTCAATGAAGCCCTGGCTCTTTCACTTAAAGAAGAAACCACTGTTGTGAGCATTATTGAGAATATATATCAGGAATGTCATAATAGCATTATTGATAAAAGCAGCAAGGATATAATATTGGCACAAATTGAGCTTTTACTGGCTTATTCAGAGAGGTTTTATCAAAGGCAATTTATTTCCGGAAGAAAAAGCAATCACAGAATACTAGCTCAGTTGGAACTTTTGATAAATGAATATTTCAAAAGTGGTGATCTGATTAAAAGAGGGATTCCTACTATCCGGTATATTTCTGATGAACTACATATTTCGCCAAATTATTTAAGCCGTTTGCTTCAGGTCAACACAGGACAGAGTACTAAAAGTATATTGCATGACAAATTAATTGAACTTGCAAAAGAGAAATTATCTACCACTGAGTTATCAATATCTGAAATAGCATATGAATTAGGTTTCAAATCCCCGCAATCGTTTAGTAAGTTGTTTAAGATAAAAAACAGTCAAACACCTTTGGAATTTCGCCAATCATTTAATCGGTAGGTATTTTATTAAAATATCAGCAGCCCCATCCTATAGTTGCTTTCTATCTCACATTGTAGAATCAAATCCCCTTACTATCAGCCTTTTATAACTACTTTCATCATTTGCTGACAGTATTTAAAATTACTTTTTCCAACCTAAATAATTCATTTACAATTAATAGAAAATATATAAACGGTCCCTGTTTTATAAGCCATTTTGCCTTCATTCTGTTTATACCATATTATAGCAATGTGGTATAATTATTTATGCGTACCCTATAGAATATTAAATTATTTATGTGAAGCGGATTTGCACTACCATATTAGCTATATGCTACTTTGTTTATGTAGCAGGAGTTACCATCTACAAGCACTACTGCATGGGAGAACTGGTAAGCACTTCAATATTTTCAACAACCGATGGCAAATGCAACAAGTGCGGTATGAAAAAACATCCCAAAGAAAGTAGGGGTTGCTGTAAGGATGTTGCTGCAAATGTTAAACTAAACGAATTGCATGTATCTTCCTCGGTTGCGTTTATTATAGATTTCAATTCACACATCCCATACATCCGAACAGCTTTTATCTTTCTTATTCCTGAAATGGCAAAAGCCGCCATTTTCTATAAACCGCACGATGGACCGCCTTTGCGAAAGATACCTTTGTTTCTTCAGCATCAGAATTTCCGGGTTTGATTCTTACATGACAAAGTAAATTGTCCCTTTCGGCAATATATTGTTGCCATTTTATTATTCTTCACTGATGGAAGCCGGCGTTTACAATGCTTCTCTGTTATTACCATCGATTCTAAATTACCATTTTAAAAACATTTATTATGAACCTGATTATAAAGCTTTCTATTGGAACATACCTGCTCTTTTTACTTTTTGCCTGCTCAAAAGATAAAGATAAAACCCAGATTGGACATGACGAGGACAGAATGATGATGATCATGCATGAAATGGATAAAAAGATGGATACCATGAAAATGACGAAAGACATAGACCAGGATTTTTCTATGATGATGATCATACACCATCAGATAGCTATTGATATGGCAAAGGAAATGCTTAATAGCGGAAAGGATACCACACTAAAGCACATGGCGCAAAAAATGATAGAAATGCAATCTGAGGAGATCAGCAAGTTACAGGCATTTATCAACGGACACATGAATGTGCCGCACAATGTTAATGAGGAGCAGCATATGCAGTTAATGATGTCAATGGGAAAAATGGCCCGCCAGGCAGACTTGGAGCTATTTACAGGGAATATTGATAATGATTTTGCCACTTTAATGATTCCTCACCACCAAAGTGCTATGGATATGGCTGAAATAGAAGTACACTTTGGCCAGGATTCGATACCTATAAATATGGCCGCGAAAATTAAAGTGGATCAGCAAATGGAAATAGAGGAACTGCAGCAATGGCTGCTTGATCATCGGAAGTGATTGCTATGCAAAAAATATTCATGCTGGTTGCCATATGCTATATATGACAACCAGTTTTTTTCGTAACATGAACACCGCATGCCAGCGAAAAAAGATACAACTGGACGTATATGGTTACAGGGTTTAGGTTGATTTCCTCTAATAAACATCGAAAAAGATCAGCATTCTTGTTCTTTCTTTTCACGACTTACTTACCCTATTGGACATATCTATATTTCTTCCGCCCATTCTGAACTTCGATCTTTTCAATAGAATTAAGCGGGATCGTTTTACGGACACCCAGAATACGTGATGTAACACCCGTAACGGAAACGGAATCCACCGTCATAAGGTCAAAATAAAATACTGTCTTTTTGTGGTCTCCGTAAGTGAACCGAACTTCGATAGCAGGTCCATTCATTAATACGGCGGGCTGGCCTTTCTTGTCAATGCAAAGAATAGAATCAATCGGATAAATGAGGTAACTACTGCGACCACCGAATGGACTTTGTGTCACCACTGATTTCAAACGTCCGCTGTCCATTCCCTGAAATTGCTGTTTAAAACTATACACCGGTATCGTATAAGTTTCGCAAGCTGTCATACCGGCGATGCCGGAAAAAATGATAATAAGGAGAAGAAATCTGTTCATTTTCATAGCGATCCTGTATGAGCTAAAGAGTCATAATTCAATCAAAAATAACTGATCCCGTTCAAATTCGGCCAGGCTTGGATATTTATTTCCCAATCCCCGCAACTGCAGGCAATACAAACCAGAATGATGCGCCCTTGCCCGGTGCGCTGTTTACCTGTATGGACGACTGGTGCAGCTCCAATATCTTTTTTGCAATAGCCAGGCCGATACCCATGCCTTTTTTTTGCAGCCCATCTTTATGTAAATACTTGTACCGTTCAAAAATATAAGCCTGGTCTTCGGGAGCAATGCCAATACCGGTATCTGCAACTTCTACCTGAACACCACCATTGGTTTGTTGCAACTGAATAGTAATGTTGCCGCCATCGGAGGTAAACTTAAATGCATTATCTATGAGGTTCTGCAATACTCTTTCTGTAAGCGCAATGTCTGCAAATACAAGTGGTAAGTTACCCACGCTATTGAGGCTTAAATGGATGTTTCTTTCTGTTGCTTTGAGCTGATATGCCATCAGTATATCCGAAGCCAGTTCGTTGAGCAGAAAGGTTTCTTTTTCAGGGCTCACCTGGTTGGCTTCCAGTTTAGCATATTGAAACAGCTGTTCTACCAGTACCGATAACTTTTTGGAGCTGTCCATCACTACCGTGAGGTATTTGCTTTTCTCAGGGTCCGACAGGCTATCTTTTTTGATCATCAGTGTCTCTACATATCCCTGCATAATGGATAAAGGTGTGCGCAGGTCATGTGATACATTGGCAATCAGCTCCTGCCGGAATTTATCTGTAGCACTGATCTTGTCGAAATTATCTACTATTACATCGGCCATTTCATTAAAGGTAGAAGTGAGCATGCCCAGGTTTCCTTTCGCATGACCTTCTATGCGGGCAGAATAATCGCCTTCCTTGAACCTCCGCACTACCATTGCAATATCACAGATACTGTTGGTAATCAGGAAAAAAGTAATGATACCCACAATAAATGCGATTCCCAGGGCGCAGAAAAAAATATAGATACCCAAGCGGTAATACAAATGACCGTTCAACGTAGTAAGTATCTCCCTTTGCTTTTCGCTGGCTAAGATGGCATATACATAACCGGTCAGTTGCCCGTTCTCGTACACCGGTGCAGCGGAGAAGATACCTGGTTCGTCTGGTTGTTTGGGATTATCGCCTAATGGGCGTTCTCCATGTTTTACAGCCAGCCATTGTTTTACTTTGTGGATATCAACCCGGTGATTTATGACTGTTTTGTCCGGCACTACATAGTCGGTAATCTTTCCTGAGGTATCCAGTAAATAGACTTCCACGCTTGGATTCGCTACCATAATGGAATGGATAATATCGTGTGTCACGGCAGTATCCGGTCTGCCATTTTTCAATGGATGTGTAAAAGTAGCCAGGTGTGACGCCACATTGCCATATAGCTCCTGGTGTGCCATCGTATAGTAAGACCTGGATTGATTCGATGCAATGAATACAAACACGATTCCCAATATGATCAACAAGGCAGAAAATACGGTAGTTATTTTCCAGAATAAAAGATTGCCCCGGATAGTTCTTACAGACATAATATTATTTATAATTCTTCATTAAAACGGTACCCAACACCCCATGTTGTGAGGATAAATTTCGGATTGGAAATATCTTCCTCAATCTTACCCCTGAGCCTGTTTATATGGGAGTTCACCGTATGTTCATATCCTTCAAAGTCATAACCCCATACAAGATTCAATAAACGTTTTCTACTATAGCTTTTTCCAGGGTTAGCAGCCAGTAAGATGATCAGATCAAATTCTTTAGGAGAAAGATCCACGCGGTTACCATTCAGCGTCACTTTTCTTTTATCGGTATCAATCTCCAGTCCTGTAAACCGTATAACAGCAGTATCAGTTACTTCTTTCTGTTCCGGCAAAGCATCTTCTTTCCTGCGGAAAATCACTTTTACCCTGGCAATAAACTCCCTTACACTAAATGGTTTGGTCAGGTAATCATCCGCCCCTGTTTCCAATCCCAGTACCTTATCGATCTCTTCCGACCTGGCCGACAAGATGAGTATAGGGGTATGCCGGTCTGTTTGCCTGATCCTCCTGCATATCTCCATTCCGTTCATCCCTGGCAGCATAATGTCCAGGATGATCAGGTCAAAGGACTGCTCTCTGGCAGCAGCTAATCCTCCCTGCCCGTTACTTTCGGCCAATACATGGCAGTTAAGATCATTCAGGTGAATACTGAGCAATTCTACAATATTGGTATCATCTTCTATAATGAGCACCTTGTGCATGTATAAAATTTCATCAAAAATCAGTAAAAATACCGAGGGAAACTGCACCGTGATACTTTTGTTATACTTCTGTAATCGCTTTGGGATATAACCTCTGTTCCTTTGTCTTATCAAAAACGGAAAAAATGAAACGGAACATCCTAAAACCATTAACAGCACTTTCTGTGTTTATATTTCTCGCATCCTGCAGCAAGGACAAAGAGATGGTACAGCAGTCTAATACCATTACCATAGAAAATGTGCTGGATAGCAAGCCATTAGTAGAATCGGGCACATTCAAAGGTACCGGAACACCACCTGTGATCCTTCCCGGTCAATCAGTATCCTTTACTTTCTCGGCAGCTAAGAACCAACGGCTTACTTTTGCGACTATGTACGGTTGGAGTAATGACCTGTTCTTTGCCCCGGAAAACCCAGGTATTCAACTGTATAACGATGATGGCACACCCATTACCGGCGATGTATCGGCCCGGATAAAGTTGTGGGATAACGGCACCCGCGTGAACCAGGCACCAGGTATGAGCGTTATGCATCCCGGAACGGCGGTAACTTCACCACAAAACATTAAAGAAGTAATGGGTACGGATGATTATGGCAACACTTACCTGCCTGCTTCTAACCTCATGAAAGTATCACTGGCCTATAATGGTAACTCTATGTTCACTGCTACAATTATGAACACATCAGGCGGTACGGCTAATGAAACACCATTTAGTCCGGGAGTTTGGGCGATATCTTATGTAGCGGGCGGTAATCCACTGCTTCCCGAACCAATTTATTCGGCAAATAAACCAACAGCCAACGGTCTGACGGATATTGCTGAAATGGGGAATAATACAGCCCTAAGCACTTATCTTACTGGTAATACGGGCATCTTTACTCCTTTGTCTCCGGTATTGGTAGTTGTGTATGATGGTAGTGAAAATCCCTTTTACAAAGTAGGTGAAAATGACCGCGGTGAGGGACTGAAAGATTTGGCGCAAAAAGGGAAGGCCGATGCATTGGCTGCGGTATTGAAAGCTAAGCCGGGGGTTAAGAACGTATATGTATTACCTGCGCCAACCAGCACGGTATTGCTGCCCAGAATCAATGGTGCAGACGGTGGTAAAGTATCCCAGCAACTCAGTATAACAGCAGGTGACAGGATTGCCATTGCTACTATGTACGGTTTCTCCAATGATTGGTTCTTTGCCACAACGGGTAATGGTATAGATGCTACGCAAAAAGGTGATGTATCAGCTTCTATTGGTTTATTTGACAATGGAACGGCAATCAATCAATTCCCCGGTGCAGGTATTACCCAGTTCAATCTGGCGGGTACACCACTTCTGGAAAACATTCCTATTCAGATAGTACCGAATCCTAATGGTTTTACTACTTTACCGGATCTTACCAAAATCATCAAAGTAACTTTACAATAAACGGAGTTATCATAAAGCAGCCGGTCCGCGAAGGGGCCGGCTGCTTTATGATTTTTCTTTCTTTTATCAATTATTTGAAACAATTTTGAGCGGAATAACGCTTCCTGAAAAATACATTGACTTGTTCCAGCTTCAGTTGAGAAAGCTGTTTACAACCATTTTGGAAATGTGTCCAAACGGTAGTTTATAAAATGGTTTTTTATTTTAAATTAGATGAATGATAATAGAGAGTAAGGGAATAGCGACCGATAGATATTTCATACCACCTTTTCACTTGCGGGAAGGAGAGATCGTTATTATCTATTTATACCATGGTGCTCATTTTTATGATACTGAAATGGAGCTGGTAAAGATCTTTACCGGCAAAACATTCCATCCGAATGTTAAAATATGCAAACCCTTAACATTCATAGCAGATTTCAAGGAATCCATATTACGGCACTTCTTTTGTCCTGTAACAGTTGGGGAATATTCAGTAGACAACTTCATAGACAAAGAAATAAAAGTTCGGACGCTGAGCAGATATCAACAAAAATTACTCAGCCTTTATGCTGCTTTTACCCATTCAGCAGCTATTGTTTTTGATTTAAGAGGATTAGGCGCAATAGAAGCAGAAGAAACATACGAAGTAGTGAAAACCTATGTTAAGAATGGTGGCGCAGCGATATTACTGGAAGGTTACAATGAAATGAAAGATGACTGTACAAAATTTATAACTATAGAATGGCTTGTTAACCCAAATAGCTAATACTTCTTTCGCTCAGGCACTGAAACTAAATGCAAAAACCGGAAATAAGATAGGACCGGCATTGGTATTGCGGGTAATGGCCGGAGATACAATCAGAATAGGAGCAGGTGCACACTATAAAACATCGGCTACTGTTACCACATTAGCCGGTAGTAGTTCAGGAGATGCCGATGGAACAGGTTCTACTGCCGCCTTTAGCGGGCCGCATGGAATCGATGTTGACAAAGACGGGAATGTGTTTGTATCGGATGCAGGCAATAATAAAATAAGAAAGATAACACCTGCCGGCGTGGTGACAACCCTGGCAGGTACTGGAGCGCCAGGCGCTAATGATGGCCCTGGTGCTTCGGCTACTTTCATAACTCCCATCGGTTTGGCGGTAGATAACAGCGGCAATGTGTATGTAGCGGAAGGTAATGCTACCCTGGTTGATAACAATGGAATGCATCCAGGTAACAATAAGATCCGTAAAATCACACCGAACGGCACCGTGAGCACTTTTGCCGGTAGTGGTAATAACGGCTCCACCAATGGTGTTGGCACAGCTGCCAGCTTTTCCAATCCCTATGGTCTTCGCTGTGACAGTAATGGCAATTTATATGTGACGGAAGTGAGTAACAACGACATCCGTAAAATTACTTCCGGTGGATATGTCAGCACCTTCGCAGGTGACGGTGTAGCCGGTGCTGACAATGGTACTCTCGATGTAGCTACCTTTAAAGGCCCTACCGGCATTACCATCGACAACAAGGGTAATATTTATGTGGCGGATTTAAACAATTTAATGATTCGAAAGATTTCATTGCAATAATCACTGCAGTACCCTTATCGATAAAAAAAAGCCGTCTCAAAAGTAATTGAGGCGGTTTTTTCGTTTTATATGAGGCTGTACTGGTTCTATTGTATTCTAATCTAACAAACTGTGTTACTGAAGCAGAAGCAATGCCGGTTACCTTACATTGTTATTGCGGCAGGGACGAAGAAGGTATCCTCAGCTTCCCTGCCGGAATGATGGATGGTGTGTTCTAATTCTTCTGTGCCCTTTACCTTTTTCTATGATATTTTCGCCCCATAAGAGCTAAGTTGTCCTAACTTAAAGACTTCATTCAGATGTGATGGATAATTGTCAAGGTCTTTGGCAATATCGTTTCTTCTGAAAATGTCAAAACAGTTGTAGCCATCCATGATTTCATAACCGCAAAAGCGATAGTTGCTTGTAATGTTAAGGAAAAGGTCTGCAGTGGTTTTACCTTGCATAAGTTGTTGTGCAGGATCGCCAAACGCTTCGGCAGGGGCATTCCAGGTTGCACAAATCATAAATTTCTTTCCTTGCAGGTTTCCACCTGTTCCGTATTGCTTTGTATTGCCGTCTTTAGTTCTGCCGTCACCAGTCAGGAATGATTTACTTAATAATCCGCAATTGAAAACTTCATCAGTATATTTTTTATATATCCACGGTGCACCAAACCAGTTTACCGGCATTTGTAAAATCACAATATCGGCGTCTAAATGTTTTTGTTCTTCTTCTTCAGGATTGTAACCATCTTCAATGGTTGTTTCCAGAACATCAAATGACTTAGATGCGAAAAAACCTTTTGCAATTTGATGGAAAGATTTGTTTAATGTTCCTTCTGTCCAGTTAGGATAAGTTAGATGTGAATTGATAAGCAATACTCTTTTTGTTTCTGCCATTTCTTTTGATTTAAAGTGTTGGTTTTTTATGTGAGGTAAAATTAGAAAAGACCAACATGGCAGAAGGATAGAAACTACCAAAATATAGGAAACAAATTACTGATAAAGTCCATTTAAAGTGTGGATAATTCAGGGTTTATTGGCTACTTGCAGCCTGTATTCTTTAGGAGTGAGATTAACTTGCTTCTTGAAAAACTTAGCAAAGTAATTTGGGTATTCAAAGCCAAGTTCATAAGCAATTTCTGTATTGTTTAAATCACTTCTCTTTTCAAGCAGTTCCTTCGCTTTCTTGATTACGAATTCGTGAATGTTTTCAAGAGGTGATTTTTTGGTAAAGTGTTTAATAATATCGCCTAAATAGTTCGGAGTCAAACCTAATTTATTTGCAAAATATTGAACTGTTGGAATATTATTAAGTGGTTGATTGTAATAATTTACCAGGAGTTCCTGAAACCCGGATACAATGGGGCTGTATTGTATAGGATTTGACGAGAACTGTCTTTTATAAAATGCTTCCACTAACGAAACTAAAACATGTACATAAGAAAGTAATACCCCGAAGTTTTCTTTTTTGCTATTATAATATTTTAGCATCAGACCAAAAATGGTTCTGATTTCCTGCTCTTCTTTTTCAGTTAAATGCAATGGTTCGTGTTCGCCATAGTCAAGATAGTTTTTGAACAGAAAACGATTTTCCTCAATCAGTTTCTTAGAAATCTGTAAATACATTCCGTTGAATGTAGGTTCTATGTCCCAGCCGTTTGGTTGTTCGGGGCTGTTAAAGAAAACGGCTGTAATTGGCTTGGGATTGTCCTGGTTAAAGCCAGGAACAGATTTGTCGATGAAATTGCTCTTGACGGAAATTCGGTAAAAGTCAATTGACACGGGTTCTGACTTCAAACGCATTTTAGGAACATCATAGTAACCTATGTCAATGTCACTATCTAAAGGTTGCAGCAACCCTATGTATTTATTAAATGATTCAAAGTCTTTGAATAATGTCATTTTACAAAGTTAACCGTTTCTGATGGGTGTCTGCTAATTAGTCCCCATTTTAGTTGTGTTGTTACTCATATGCTAAAGATGAAGATAAATTACGATAAGCATCAGCTTGTTCTTGTAATTCCTTCGCCTTTCTTTCTGCTTCCGCAATGCTATCTGCTCCTGCCATCCAACGTTTTGGAGGGGTGTTTTCACACATAATTTTAAGCAATGCTGCCGCTAATTTAGCAGGATCACCACCTTGTTGTCCGCTCATGCTTTCCCACCGTGGCCGGAGTATCGCAATACGGGCAGCATAATCTTCTACCTGATTTTCTGACCAGGTTGTTGAAGATGGTTCCAGTAAGTTCGTTCTGAAAAATCCGGGATCTACAATAGTCGTATGTATGCCAAATGGTGCAACTTCTATTTGTAAAGATTCCATCCAACCTTCTAAGCCAAACTTCGATGCAGCATAGGCTGTACAGAGTTCATAACCAACCAGTCCGGCAGTAGATGAAATGGATATGATATGTCCCGATTTACTTTTTCTCATAACAGGTAAAACAGCCCTCGTTACATTTATAGGGCCAAATAAATTAGTAGCTATTTGCCGCTCCACCTGACTTTGGCTTAACTCTTCGAAAAAACCTGCATAGAAGCTGCCGGCATTATTAACCAGTACATCGATTGTTCCAAATTTCCTGATCGTTGAATTTACTCCTGTATCTATTTCCTTTGGATTAGTTACATCCATTTTCACCACCAATAAATTATCGGTAGAATCGTCAATGGCTTTTGTGACTTTACCTGCATCTCTACCTGTTGCAACAACTTTATTGCCTGCGGCAAGTGCAGCTTTGGCAATTTGCAATCCAATTCCGCTGCCTGCGCCGGTTATTAACCAAACTTTACTTTCTTTCATTGTGTTATATTCAATTATATGTAAAGGTAAAAGCCGGAAAAACGGAGGAAGAGTACATATTACCAGTAAAAAAGAAACAAATTACTGATAAAGGTTTGTTTTAAAGATGCGGGTATTATCGCTTCAACGTCCTCTTAAACGGTATTCCGCCAGATTAGCTCGATCATAAGCTGGTTATTCGCATCAGGTACCGAACTGTTGTAAATGATGATTTAGGTGCATATAGGCCAGTTGGCCGATCTGTTCCCTGCTCATACGACCATGGATGGAGCCATGCCCGCATGTTTTTTAAATAAAGCGGTAAAGGAAGTGGGGCTGTCAATTTCAGGCTTGGTCATAAGCTTCCTGTATATCTTTAATAATAATCTTCTTCATTTCCATCAAGGCTGAATTCAAACCTAGTGAGGCAGGTCGATTGTCGAAATTGCATACGAAGGACCCAAAATACTTCTCGAGGGCCTTTAAAGAAGAGTTCGGGGTGCTGCGTTCGAAATATGTTGCCAATAAAAAGGAAAACGAGGTTTAAGGTCTCTTAGCAGATAGCACCCAGGTTTATGAGATAGGTGGTGTCAAAATGGCGCATATCGGCATTAAGCGTTATTGCAAAGTCCCCTTTAGGAAAAGCAACTAAAACAAAAAGGCAAATGCCATTGAATACTTTTTGCTTCTTCCAATCTACACTGAAAATCACTTATTTGTATCATACGCACCCCTAATCTGCATCATCTGTCCTCCTGATTCAAGCATATCAGATGTAGTTTTACAGTATTCTTTTAAGTGAAAGATCACCGTTATGAAACTACGACTGCTGCTACTAAACTTCCTCTTTTTTGCGTTTATTAATGCCGTATTGGCGGAGCCAGTTAAACCTGAAGTTAAATCAGATAATATTATCAGCCTTACAGCAGCCCAGGGAACGGAAATAGCAGCCGCTCAAAGCCTGAATTCCCGCCCGTTCCTTAGCTCACGAAAGCTATATGAAATACAGAGACCTATTGAAATAAACAGTGTAAATTTTTAAAAATGAATAATATCAAAAGCGCCCGTATGATTTTGGGCTTTTTCATGGCGATACTATCGCTTATATCCTGTAATAAAAAGGATGGTGTCGCGGCTGAGTTGTCGGTTTCTCCAAGTGCAATTACTTTTCCAGTCGAAGGGGGGGCATCCGATATAACAATATCATCTAACGCGGGGTGGAGTGTCAATAACCCCCTTTCTTCCTGGTTGCAAATAGATAAAACGACGGGCAACAGTGGCAGCACCACAATTCACCTAACAACCTTAGGGCAAAACGAAACAGGGGCAACCCGTTCTGGCATTTTAGAAATAAGTTCATCAAATGGCCAGTCCAGGCGGGTAGCGGTTACTCAACCTGCTACTATTTACCCATCTTATAACACAAGCCCCAAAGCATCCGATACAACCGGAATGAGCAGCACAGCTGTGCAACTGGCGGCAAAAATGCATATGGGAATAAATTTTGGCAATACCATGGAATCCCCAAATGAAGGTGAGTGGGTAAGTAGTAAAATTACCGAATCATATGTGAAATTTGTAAAACAAACAGGTTTCAATGCTGTACGGATTCCCTGTAACTGGGTTTGGAGTCATTTAAGCGATCGGGGAAAAGCGAAAATTGACCCTACCTGGCTTAACCGGGTGAAAGAAGTGGTTGGATGGTGTGTGGCTAATGATGTGTATGTGATACTGAATGCTCACGGGGATAATGGCTGGCTGGAACGTAATGTTAATAAGGTAAAGCAAGATTCTGTTAATGCCATGGAAAAGGCGATTTGGGAGCAGATTGCTACGGCCATGCGTGATTTTGATGAGCACCTTATATTTGCCGGCGCGAATGAACCTACGGCTGAAAATGCCGAGCAGATGTCCATACTCATGAGTTACCACCAGACATTTATTAATGCAGTTCGCGCTACCGGAGGCAGAAACAGTCATCGGGTGCTGGTTGTGCAAGGACCTAGAACTGACAGTTATTTAACTTCTGATCTGATGACGACTCTTCCTGTAGACCTGGTACCTAATCGTTTGATGGTTGAGGTACATTGCTACTCGCCTTCTACATTTAATCTACTAACGGATGGAGATGTAAGTTGGGGCAACATGGTTTACTACTGGGGGGCTGGGAATCATTCTACTATTGAGCCAGAACGCAACGCCACCTCCGGGGAAGAGGCTGCGCTCATTGATGAACTCGGAAAGATGAAAAAGTTTGTTGATAAAGGTATCCCTGTGGTGCTGGGTGAATATGCATCCTGGAGGCGGACTCCCGGCCTGGGCAAGCCTGTTCCTAAAGATCTGGCTATGCACAACAAATCTGTGGAGTATTGGGCAACTTTTGTGACCAAAACAGCTAAAGCGAATGGTCTTTTGCCATTCTGGTGGGAGATAGGTTTTATGTTAGACAGAGCTAATAATGTGGCAAAGGACCAGGCTTTGTTAGATGCCATTATTGCAGGATATAAGTAGAAAGTAATGTTGGAATTAAAGAACCACCCCAAACCCCTCCTGTTTTAGGAGGGGTTGGGAGTGCCTGTTCGACAGGGTCATTGGTCCATCAAAAAAAATCATTTTTAAATAATGATCAAAATTTTTTTATCCTGCGTTGCGCTTTTGAGTTGCATGTTTTTTTCAAATAATGTTCATGCACAACAAGCAACCAATCCAATCATTTTTGCTGATGTTCCCGATATGTCGATGGTGCGTGTGGGCGATACTTACTACATGAGCAGCACCACCATGCATATGAGTCCCGGAGTGCCGATTATGAGATCTAAGGATCTCGTAAACTGGCAATTGGTCAGCTATGCTTATGATACCCTTGCCAATATGGACGAACTAAATCTGACCAATGGCAAAAGCACTTATGGCCTCGGATCATGGGCAAGCAGCATCCGTTATCATAACAACACATTTTATGTAAGCACGTTTGCTGCAACCACTGGTAAAACGCATATCTACACTACAAAAAATATTGAGAAAGGCCCATGGAAGCCCGTTTCATTTTCACCATGTTATGGCGATCATTCTTTGTTTTTTGATGACGATGGAAAAGTGTACCTGATCTATGGTGGCGGTAAGCTTAACCTGCTGGAATTAAATGAAAATGTAACCGGTGTAAAGAAAGGTGGCATCAACCAGGTAGCTATTGAAAATGCCAGCGCCCCGAGCCAGGTTGAAGGAAAAGAAGGTGGCCTTGGTGCAGAAGGTTCACAGTTGTTTAAAGTAAAGGGTAAGTATTACCTGTTTAATATCACCTGGCCTCCCGGAGGTATGCGTACGGTAGTCATTCATCGTGCCGATAAAATTACCGGTCCATGGGAAGGTCGTGTGGCATTACAGGATTCGGGTATTGCGCAGGGTGGTTTAATTGATTTCCCCGATGGCAGGTGGTTCGCTTATTTGTTCCGCGATTATGGATCAGTGGGTCGTATCCCTTACCTCGTTCCTGTTACGTGGAAAGATGGCTGGCCCGTGTTGGGAATAGATGGGAAAGTTCCGCATACCCTCAACCTGTCTGCCTGCAAAGGGCTTATTCCCGGCATTGTGAATTCAGATGAATTTGAGCGCAAAAAAGGAGCAGCCGCCCTGCCACCGGTTTGGCAGTGGAACCATAACCCTGATAACAGTTTATGGTCAGTAACAGAACGCAAAGGGTATTTAACGCTTAAAACAGGGAGGATTGATACCAGTTTCCTGCTTGCAAGAAATACGCTGACCCAGCGCACCATTGGCCCCGTTTGCAGCGGTTCTGTTTCGCTGGATATATCGAAAATGAAAGACGGCGATTTTGCAGGTCTCGGGCTTTTGCAAAAAAACTTCGGACTGATTGGTGTAAGAGTTGACGGCGATAGTAAGTCAATCGTGATGATAAATGCCAGCACCGGCAAGCCGGAGGAAGTTCAATCGATACCGCTTACACAAAACACGATTTTCTTTAAAGCCGAATGTGATTTTACCAACAAAAAAGATGTAGCTGATTTCTTTTACAGCCTTGATGGAAAAACCTGGAAAGCATTAGGCACAATGCTTAAAATGACTTACACGTTCCCTCATTTTATGGGCTATCGTTTTGCGTTGTTTAACTACGCCACCAAAATAACCGGTGGTGCTGCTGCTTTTGATTTCTTTCATATTACGGATACGATTCAACGATAAGATCCAAGGAAGGCAGGTTGATGTTTGAAGAGCATAACTACACGTCTTCTCAGTTTACGTTATGAGCATTAAATTTTTAGAACAACAATGAATATCAGAAAGATAGTATTACAGGTAACAGCTCTTTTTGCTGTAGCGGGCGCGCAGGCTCAAAACCCGATTATACAAACCATTTATACAGCCGATCCAGCACCGATGGTATACAAAGATACCGTTTATCTGTACACCGGGCATGATGAAGATAAATCGACTGTGTTTGTGATGAAAGACTGGCACTGTTTCACATCTACCGATATGGTGAACTGGACAGACCGCGGGTCACCCCTATCGCTTAAGACGTTCAGTTGGGCGAAGCAAGATGCCTGGGCAGGGCAATGCATTCCCAGGAATGGGAAGTTTTACTGGTATGTACCCATGACCCATGAAACGATGGGAATGTCAATCGGGGTGGCTATTTCTGATAGTCCTACCGGTCCGTTTAAAGATGCACTTGGAAAACCACTGGTTCACAGCGGTAACGGAGATATTGATCCCACGGTATTTATTGATGACGATGGTCAGGCATATCTCTATTGGGGGAACCCTTATCTTAAGTACGTAAAGTTGAACCAGGATATGATCTCTTACGCAGGCGAGGTAGTTACAGTGCCATTGAATAAAGAAGGGTTTAATGTACGATATAAAGATGTTGAAACAAGACCTTCAGCATACGAAGAAGGCCCTTGGTTTTACAAACGCAAAAACCTTTACTATATGCATTATGCTGCAGGAGGTGTTCCGGAACATTTGGCCTACTCAACCAGCACAAGTCCTACCGGACCATGGGTTTACCGCGATACCATTATGCGTATAATTGGCAATGGAGGCGCTTTTACCAATCATCCAGGGGTGATCGATTATAGAGGCAAATCGTATCTATTCTATCATAACGGTGCATTACCAAATGGTGGAGGTTTTACCCGTTCCGTTTGTCTGGACGAGTTCCAGTATAATAAAGATGGGAGCATTCCGCGGATAACTCCAACGGCCGAAGGTGTAAAACCTGTTGAATATTTAAATCCATTCATCCGCCAGGAAGCGGAAACTATAGCCTGGGGACAAGGAATTGAAATCGAACGCAGCACCAACGCCGGAGTGTATGTAACCGAAATCAGCAATGGTGATTTTATCAAAGTACGAAGTGTTGATTTTAAGAAAGGAGCAGGAATATTTCAGGCTAATGCTTCATCTGTATCAGGTGGTATTATCGAAATACATGCAGATAGTCGCAACGGAGAACTATTGGGATCCTGTAAGGTGAAAAACACAGGAGGCTTGCAAAGCTGGACCACCGTTTCAACTAAAGTAAATAGGTTAAAGGGTGTTCACGATCTGTACTTTGTTTTTAAAGGCAATCAAGGCGATTTGTTCAATTTCAACTGGTGGAAGTTCGATAAATAAGATCTTAACCCTTAACAGGTATTCGTTTTTAGATAAAATCAAAAAAGCATGTTTATGGAAAAAGTGTTGTTAAGTACGGTCCTTGCTATCTCTTTTTTGGCATATAAAAAAGATGTAGAAGCGCAAACGAATATGCATAAACCGAAAGTGGTTATTGAAAAACTGGAAGAAAAATTCGCAAATGTTTCGCCGAAACTTACCTCCAATAATGCGAATCCTTTATTGGATTTTATATTTACGGCCGACCCAACAGCTGTAGAATACAATGGAAGAATGTATGTGTATGCCACGAATGATCATCAACAGTATGAGACTGTAGGAAAGGATGGGAAAAATGGATACCAGTATATCCGTACACTGGTCATGATGTCTTCCGATGATATGGTGAACTGGACTTATCATGGCCTGATAAATACAGCGGAGCTGTCGCCATGGAGTCAGAATTCCTGGGCGCCTTCCATTACATCCAGACTGGAAGCAGATGGGAAGACACATTTCTATTTGTATTACTCCAATAGCGGTGTTGGCACAGCCATGCTTACTTCCACTTCTCCCGTTGGCCCGTGGAGTGACCCATTAGGAAAGAACATAGTCGACCGTTCTGTCCCCGGAGTGGATTGCGAAGCTCCATTCGATCCCGGAGTTGTTATTGACGACCTGGGTACTGGCTGGCTGACTTTTGGAGGCGGAACGCCTAAAACGAAATATATGCCGGGTAATTCCAGAATCGTCAAATTAGGAGCAGATATGATCAGTCTGGCCAGCGATGTTGCTAAGATACCCGCTCCTTATTTTTTTGAGGCAAGCGACCTTAATTTTATCGATGGAACCTGGGTTTATACCTATAATACGAGTTGGGAACAACGTACTGAATGGCCTTATAGCAATATTGATAAACCAACCCAGTGCAGTATGTGTTATATGACGAGTAAAACACCCTTAAATCCGGATAGTTGGAAGTATCGCGATAATTACTTTAAGAATCCTGGTGAATATAATATTGGGCCTTTTACAAACAATCACACTCACTTGTTCAAGTTTAAAGGAAAATATTATATTACTTACCATGCCATGTATTTACAGGATTATTTCGGCACTAAGGGTGGTTTTCGTAATGTAGGTATCGACGAAGTACAGGTGGATGAAAAGAATGTGAATATTCACATTGCCAAAGCAACTCTTGAAGGTCTGTCACAACTTAACCCATTAAATCCATTCGTTCTTCAGCAAGCAGAAACCACTGCAGGCACTTCAGGGCAAGTGCAGTTCGAGGCTGTTGGTAATCCGGGGAATATGGTAGCTAAAGGAAAAACAGATAAACAATGTCTCATGGTCCGGGGAGCTGATTTTAGCAAACAGATTCCTGCCAAATTCGAAGCCAGGGTGAAAGGAAAAGGCAAAATTGATGTTTATATAAATAATCTCAAAGGTACAGCTCTTGTTTCTCTTATATGTGATGGGAAGGAATGGACTACGCTCTCAAAGAAAATAGAACGGAAAATAGATAAGGGAGTAAGGAATATTTATTTTGTATTTAATGGAGAGGACTTTTTGTTCGATGAATGGAAATTCATTTATTAATTCGGGGTGCAGAATGGTTGAGTCAATCCCTTCAATACGAATATCAGATACTCAAGGATACAGGGACTGTGAGCCATGCAGTAGCTATTAAATTAGCGGAGAAAGAATACGAAAAAATTCCGGATAACACAAGATGAAAACTTCGAAAACGATTTTGATAAAGAGATACAAAAGATTACTAGTAAAGTTTAGTTTCAACTTTGATATTGACCATTGAATGGTCACAGCTGTTGTATGCTCTATAATTACAAATGAAGTCGAAGATTACATTTGTGCATCTGGTAAGAACTAAAATTCAAAATATTTGTCTTTATAAGAAATTGTTTAGCAAATTCAATGACCCTTTAGCGAATATTTTAACAATGAAGCATTATTTTATTGAATGCAGTAAAAATGAAATCGTTTAAGAAATGACTGGCAAAATTGATCTATACAAGAAAAATAAGATAAGTGATATGATAGCTTATTACTGAACGAACAATATTTTGAATTTTTATCCTTTTTATATACATTTCCGTTGAAATTTGCAACAAATGGGTAAGAATAATCTTCAATACCAGTCTGATGAATACTTGCTCGATTTAATAAGACTTAATGACGATCATGCAGCATTTTCTATGTTATATGAACGGTATTGGAATAAACTCCTAGCCATTTCATTCAATCTCACAAATGATAAAAGTGTCTCAAAAGAAATTGTCCAGGAAATTTTCGTTAGCTTATGGAATCGCAGAAATACATTAGAAATTAAAAATTTAAACAATTATTTAGCTACAGCAGTGAAATTTTCCTTTTTTAATTTCGTTGAAAAAGAGAGAAGGCGGCGCGTGTTGGCATCAGCAAAGTTTAGAGAAAGAGAAGAAGCGGAGCCAGATTCGGGGATTGAGGCACTTTTTATGAAGGAATATCTTACCAGCCTTTTGTCTACTCTTCCTGAAAAATGCAGACTTATCGTAACTTATAGCCGTATTCATGACATGAGCAACTCGGCAATAGCAGAGAAACTGAATATTTCTGAAAAGACGGTCGAAGGACATCTTACTAAAGGACTAAAACTGCTAAGGTCGAATTTTAAAGACGGCAGGTCATTAGCAGTTTTGCCTATTCTCCTTTACCTGCATTCTTTATAGCAGACACAGGTATACCTGTATATATTATATAATATACTTACAATCTTTTATTCAACCCTCCTGTTCAATATCTCCTCAATATTCGCTAACTGGCAGGCTTTCAGCTATAAAATACAATAACTTAAAATTATTTTAAACTGAGCAAGGGTTTTACCCCTGGTTATCCTACTTATAGGTATAGCCAATGTTAAACACATGCAAATTGAGGAGTTAGAAATATTAGTCCATAAGTATTTAAATGGTACAGCTACTCAAAGTGAAATTCAGTTGCTTAACCAGTGGTATGAACAGGAACAGCTGGTCAATAAGGTATGGGAAGCTGATTCTTCAGATGAAGAAAGAGTTATAAAAACTGAAATGTTCGAAGTCATCAGGAACCGGACTGGTATACCACCGGTTAGGCAACCTGTTCGGCGACTATGGTTTTCACTTTCTGCTGCAGCTTCTGTCCTGTTAATCGTTTGTGCCGGTTTATATTTTTATATGCCTAACAGGAAAGCTGTTCTCCAGGAGGCCAGTCTTCTCAGCAATGATGCACTCCCCGGCTCAAACGGAGCAATTTTAACACTGGCCAATGGACAAAAAATTCAGTTGGGTAAGGGAGTTAAAATTAAGCCGGATATTGAGAACACTGACGGAATAAAAAAGTATGGCGACAGCATTGTCGTTTACGGTTCATCAAAGGGAGGTCAGACCAGTGACTCAGAATACAATACTATCACTACGCCGAATGGGAAACAGTTCCATATTGTATTGCCGGATGGCACTAAAGTATTTATGAATGCAGCATCAAGCCTTCAGTATCCATTAGCCTTCAGTGGGGCTGAACGTTTGGTAAAACTTACCGGAGAAGCTTATTTTGAAGTGGTTCATAACAAGCAGATGCCTTTTAAAGTGCAGGTAAACAAACTGGTGATAGAAGATATCGGTACTGAATTTAATATCAACAGCTATAATGATAATGGAGTTATAGCTGTGACCGTACTGGAAGGGAGTGCAAAAGTTCAGGTAAATAATAAAGCGGTCATCCTAACGCCTGGGCAACAGGCGCTGACCCGTACAGAGAACGATCAGATGATGGTTCAGTCAGCAGATACAGAATCTGTGCTTGCCTGGAAAAATGGATTATTTCATTTTAATGATGCAAGTATTGACCTTGTTCTAAAGCAACTGGCAAGATGGTATGACCTGGAAGTAATATATGAGGGCAGCATTCCTAAAAAAACCATTGATGGTGAAATATACAGAGACGTCAAATTTTCAGAAGTGTTTATGATTCTAAAAGCACTTCAGATTAATTACAGAATCGAGGGACGAAAAGTATTTATAGCAGCTTCATAATTAATACCAACCAATAAAGTTATCAATCGATTTTAGTTCAGCAAATTATTTGACAGCACGCACTACAATTTATCTGTAAAACAGACAGAAGGTAAAAAAAGCCGCGATAGTGTCGGAAGCACTATCACGGCGTGACAATTGGTTTTATGGACTTTGGAGGTTCCATAGCCACATTTAGCATTCGTACTATTTTATTAACCAATTCAATCAGCAAATTAATGAAATTAATTGCCGTCCTACAACTTTGGGTTAAAAAAATTGCCCACACCACATTTCGTGCGCGGCTAAGATTATTGGTAGTCACTATTATGATCTTATCTGCAGCCTTTAGCGCTGCATTCGGACAAAAGAAGAATGAAATCAACCTGGATTTTAAACATGCAGCACTTTCCAAAGTATTTAAATCTATAAAGCAACAGATGGGGTTTGCTTTTGTAAGCGGCGATGTAGATCTGGGCAGTATTACCGTTGATGTAAAAGTGATTAATGCTGATATAAATGAGGCATTAAAAGCATGTCTGCGTGGGAAAGGCCTTCAATACGAGATCGTTGGAAAGGTAATTGTCATTAGAAAAGAAGCAAATGAAAATCTGGCTAACAATAGTGCAAATTTTCCTTCAGAAGTTTCGGGTGTTATTGTTGAAGAAAATGGAGTGCCACTGAATGGGGCTACGGCATTGGTAAAGGAGACTAAGAACTTCACCATATCGCGCACTGATGGCCGTTTTTCGCTACCGGGTGTTGATCCAAATGCCATCATTGTTATCACTTACCTGGGGTATACCAAGCAGGAAATACCAGTGAAGAACAGGTTTGACGTAGGGACTATTAGTTTAAGCCCAAATGTGAGCAAATTAGACGAGATCAATGTACTGGCCTATGGGCAAAAAACCAGTCAGCGTTTTGACGTAGGCTCCTCCGTGAAGATCACCAGTGAAACCATTGAAAAACAGCCGGTAGGAAATGTATTACAAGCCCTGGAAGGCAGGGTTGCCGGTTTAGTAATTACCCAATCAAGCGGTTTGGTAGGATCTGACATAAAAGTGCAGATACGTGGTCAGAATTCACTGGACCCGAATGCCGACAGGGACAATTTTTCAAACGTTATCAAAAATGTGCCGCTCTATATCGTAGATGGTGTTCCATTTCCGGCAGCTGCAATTAACCAACAGGCTTCGAGCAATAATGGTAATGGTTATTATAACTACATGGCAGGGCCTAATGGTAATGGTAGCCCGTTGTCTACTCTTAATCCGAATGATATCGAAAGCATTACCGTTTTAAAAGATGCCAGTTCAACTGCCATCTATGGGGCCCGAGGTGCCAATGGGGTTATCCTGATCACCACTAAAAAAGGTAAACCGGGGAAAATAGGGATGTCGGTTACTGCAGGTTCGTCAATCAGTTTTGTATCTACCAAATTAAAAGTGCTGGGATTATCCGATTACCTGGCCCTCAGGAAGGAAGCATTTGCGAATGACGGAAGGACGATTACCGCTGGTAGTGCGCCAGACCTGACCGTATGGAGCCAAATGAATGCCACTGATTTTAAAAAATTGTTAATTGGTTCACCCGCCAAAACCTTCAATGGGAGCGCATCTATTTCCGGTGGTGGCGGTGGTTTCACATTCCTGATGTCTGGCAGTTATGGCCGCCAGAATTCCGTTTATGATGATCATAGGTCATCAAACAGCTATAGTACCCATTTTAATTTCAGTTACAGTACGCCCAACCAAAAATTCAATACCACACTCTCTGTGGTTGTAGGTTCACTTACCAATAACCTGGCCAGTACAGATTTTTATACTAACGCTTTTTCCCTTCCGCCCAATTTTCCTTTACACGACCAAAATGGTAAGTTGTATTCATGGACAAACAGTTATCCTTATGTAACGAATCCTTTATTGAACCTGAATTCGAGTTACCAGAACAAGATGACGACTACAAATGCTATGCTGGGTTTAAATTACGCGATCTTGCCAGGCCTCGATTTTCAAACTAACATAGGCTATAATAAAACACAATCGGCTCAGATGTCGTCAAATCCCAGCACGTCTGTGGCTGAATCATTGTTAACCTACTTCCAGCCCAGTGCAAGTTATGCGCAGTCCTATTCACAGAACCTGAGCGTAGAACCCCAGCTTAATTATCATACTACGATTAGCAAAGGTAACCTGACAGCACTGATAGGAGGAACTTTACAGAAGACAGTGAACGAACAACCTTATTTTATCCAGGCAACTGGATTTGCTTCAGACCTTTACCTGTCCAACCTCGCACTTGCCAGCAGTTATGTGATTCACAACGGATACAATGCTTATAATTACGCATCCCTTTTCAGCAGTATCAATTATCTGTGGGACAGTAAATACGTATTCCTCGCCAATTTTCGCCGGGATGGTTCTTCCAAGTTTGGTCTGAACAATTTATACAGCAATTTCGGTTCCGTAGGGTTGGCCTGGATATTTACTGAAGAAGGCTTTCTGAAAAATAGACCCAAATGGATTGACTTTGGTAAGATACGTGGTACCTACGGCATAGTAGGAAGTGATGGAATAGAAAACTATGCTTACTTATCGACTTATGGCATCACCTCTGGCAGCTATTATGCTGGTTCAAACGGTGTATCGCCTGTCAGACTGGCAAACCAGGATTATAAATGGGAAACAACCCGTAAACTTGAATTAGGCCTGGATCTCGGCCTCTTTAAAGATAGAGTCATCCTGGGGACGGCCTTCTACCGAAACAGAACAAATGACCAGTTGCTCAGCTATCCATTGGCTACACAGACCGGTTTTAGCAGCTATGTTGCAAACTCCCCGGCCCTGGTACAAAATACAGGGGTTGAATTCACCCTAACCACCCAAAATATTAAATCGGCTTACTTCAGCTGGACAACATCTGCCAATCTTTCGATTGCGCAAAATAAGCTGATCTCCTTTCCGGGCTTAGCCAGCTCCTCTTATGCGGGATCTTATGAAATAGGCAAGCCTGTTAGTAGCCTCTATCTGTTCCATTATACCGGTACCGATGCAAATGGCTCACCTACCTTTACAGATGTAAATAAGGACGGTACCTATACCGTAAATCCTGCTATCAATGGTTTGAAAGGTGACATGTTGTATATGGGTAGCTCAGCAGCAAAGATGTATGGTGGACTTTCCAATACCTGGAAGTATAAAGCCTTTCAGTTAGATGCATTTTTCCAGTTCACCATCGGGGCTGTTGACCAGGGGCTGTTGAAATACTTTTCTGCACCTCCGGGGGGCTTAAATAATGTACCTACAGCTATTGTAGATAAAATGCGCGAACTGGGTCTGTCCAAAATGTTCTCTACTTATTCCTATTCCAATAATTACACCAGGCTTAAGCAATCTGACATCCTGCTGAACAGACTATCATATGGAAGACTCACAAATCTGGCCTTGTCTTACAGTCTCCCGCAACGATATGTAAGGGCATTAAGAATGGCAGGTCTGAGTGCAAACCTCCGGGCGCAAAACCTGGCAGTGTTTACATTCTCTGGCAACAAGTACAAGGGCGTTGATCCGGAAACAGGTCCTGTCAATGTTCCACCATTGAAAGTATTTAATGCAGGTTTACAATTTTCATTCTAAGCGCTATGAAACAGAAAAAATCAACTTCAAGTTCTTCCTCTCGTAAGGAAATCAGCCAATACTACCATCAGATCAAAGGGGCAGTCGCATGCTTGTTATTTTTATCCATTCTTTTGTCGGGATGTAAGAAACTCATTGAACTGGATGCACCGAAAACAGAAGTGCTCGGTACAGACGTTTTCAGTACCGATGCCAGTGCGCAATCTGCAGTGATAGGAGCTTATGCTAACATAATCAATTTGCAGGCATTTCCAAATATTGGTTATTTCAGCAGTCTTTCGGCCGACGAGATGGATCCAACAAGTACCTTCTATTTATATTTAAATTTTGCCAATAACACTTTAACACCTTCGGATTATAATATTCCGGGCTTGTGGACTGGATTTTACAAAACTATTTTTCAGGCTAACAGCATTATTGAAGGTGTAAAAGCCTCCACTGGTATGAGTGATTCTATTAAAGCACGTCTGACCGGTGAGGCAAAGTTCCTGCGTGCGCTGAGCCACTTTTACCTGGTAGGCTTTTTTGGTAATGTGCCACTGATCACTTCTACAGATGTGAAAGTAAATGCAACAATGGCACGCACCGCTACAGCTACTGTCTATCACCAGATAATAGCAGATCTGCAAGATGCAGAAAATACCTTGCCTGAAGACTATTCGTATTATAGTAATGATCGTGACAGGCCCAACAAATACGCCGCAGCGGCTTTCCTGGCCAGAGTGTATTTATATACCGGGGACTATACCAATTCGGAAAAACAGGCTACGATAGCCCTTAGCAGTAGTTTGTATACTTTGTTGCAGGGAGATGATATCAGCAATATATTTTTAAAGGAAAGCCAGGAAAGTATCTTCGCGCTGAATCCCGCTACATCCACAGGAAAAGTAGTCTTTCCTGATGCTTACTATTATGGAAACGGTGTACAATATGGTACATTATATGGATCCAGCTATGTACTTACTGACAGTCTTGCCAAAGCATTTGAAAGCGGTGACCTTAGGTATTCCAATTGGGTGGACTCTTTTGAGTACAGTGGTACAACTTATTATTACAGTAAGAAGTATAAAGATTACGATTATTCAAAACAACCCACCGAATATAGTGTCATGTTCCGTTTGAGTGAACAATACCTGATCCGGGCAGAAGCGCGTACAAACCTGAACAATCTTAGCGGCGCAGCTACAGATCTCAACGTGATAAGAAATAGGGCTGGCTTAGCCAATACTATGGCCGTTACACAGACAGACCTCCTGAATGCTATTATGAAGGAGCGTCGTGTAGAGCTGTTCCTTGAATATGGCAATCGCTGGCTCGATCTCAAAAGAACAGGCCTTGCCAACGCTGTAATGGCGGCAGCGAAACCTGCTATCTGGACATCGATTGATGTACTGTACCCGATTCCAGCCAATGAAATTAAAAACAATCCTGCTTTAACGCAGAACGATGGGTATTAATAATACCTGAAAATCACCACTATCATTCCTGTTATTCTATCGTAGATAGAATAACAGGAATGATAGACCTTATATTATCCGTATTTCAGCCAATTATACCAGGAAACACTTGCTGTAAAAAGATACACCAGGCATCTATACCAATTTTTATAATTCAATTATCATGTTTATACAATTAAAATATCCATTTCGATCTGTAATTACAGTAAGTATGGTTACGGGATTTCTTTTAACGGGGATCATGCCAACACACGGACAGAGAAAGAAAACGGCTGATAAAAAAGCAGCAGCCACAACAGAAAGTCAGACTTCACCTAAAACAGATTCAGTTGCCGGACCCGGCAATGTGCAGCCTTTCGACAAAGTGATTCCAGCAGATGCCCAGGTGTTCAAAGGGTTATTTACTGTTTATAAAACAAAGAATAAATACTATTTCGAAATTCCTGATTCTCTTATTGGTAGAGATTTCCAGATTATCAGCAGACTCGAAAAAGCACCTGCAATGCTGATGAGAGGAAAAGATTCATATGCCGGTGCCGATTTAGGCAGTGCTCAGATCAGCTTTGCTAAAGCTCCTGAAAACCGTTTGTTCATAACTCAGCCAATCTATAATGAGGTAGCCTATGATACCTCTAATGCCGGTCTGAAGAAGGCATTGTCCGAAAATGCCCTTCAGCCGGTTTTGTATGTAATGGATATTAAGGCCTATGGAAAAGACTCGACTATGGTGATCGATATGACAGATTACCTGAATGGAGACCAGGGCATCATCACCGGCAATATCAAGAAAATACTCAATGCACAGTCCTTGCAAAGCGACCGGTCTTACGTTGAGTCGGTGCATGCTTATCCTATGAATATTGCTGTAGGCGCAGTGAAGACTTATTCAACACAAAACGACAGGTCGTTGACAACGCTGGTAAATATGTCATTCATACTATTGCCGAAAACGCCAATGCCCCGCAGGTATGAGGATGAACGGGTAGGCTATAAAAGCTATAGGCTTACCGATTTTGACCTGGACCTGCAGCGGGCTAAAACAGTTGGCATTATTAACCGCTGGAGGATGGAACCAAAGGTGGTGGAGATGCAGGACTATTTAAGTGGTAAACTGGTAAAACCTGCTCAGCCTATTGTATTTTTCATTGATCCCGCTACACCCAAAAAATGGGTTCCTTATCTGATAAAGGCTGTTAACGACTGGCAAAAAGCATTTGAACATGCCGGTTTTAAGGATGCTATTTATGCATTGCAAACACCTGGGAATGATAGTACCTGGGATAGCGATGATAACCGGTTTAACACCATTACCTACACTCCATCTATAGGAAGTACCATTACATCAAATATTGTAACAGATTCCAGGAGCGGAGAAATCATCCATGCAACTATCCACATTGAACACAACGTACTGCTTAACCTGTATTATTCTTATATAGCTTATGCCTGTGCCATTGATACCGGTGCAAGGAAACCAATATTTGATGATCAGCTTATGGGCGAGCTTTTACAACGCGCAGTATCCATCCAGGTAGGTGCCTCGCTCGGCTTGTTATCTAATGCGGCAGGTTCTTCTACGGTGCCGGTAGACAGTCTGCGAAATATGCATTGGCTGGAAAACCATGGTATCAGTACAACAATCATGGAAGATGATGTATATAATTCTGTGGCACAGCCATCTGATCATATTTCCAGGAAAGGGATTTTACCACAACTGGGAGAATATGATAAATGGGCTGTTTATTATGGTTACCGCTATTTCCCAGGCATAGCTGGTACAAAGGCCGAACGGGAACTAGTTTTAAAAATGATTGCAGATAGTTTAAAGGCTAACCCCAGACTGGTTTACGGAGGTCTTAATAATGAAAAGGTAGTGGATCCCAGGGCACAGCTGCACGACTTAGGGAACAATGCAGTGGCAGCAGGTACATTAGGTATTCAGAACCTGAAGAGGATCATACCTGAATTACCCCGCTGGACATCCCTTCCCGGCGAGGTTTACAGCCCTAATGGTTCTAGCAGATTAGCTGGTGTTGAATTCGCTGTAGCTGATCTATTTGCCAGGTATCTTAAAAATGTAGCAAATATTTTCGGCACTTATTACTATTCACCACATGGGCAAGGTTCCGATCAGAAAGTATATCAGGGTGTACCTGCCACCCAACAAAAAAGTGCCATGGCGTTTCTGCGTACCAATGTGTTTGACAAGGAACCGGACTGGTTGCTGACGAAAGAAATTGAGAATAAGTTCCTGGCGCTTCCATATAACAATATCATTTATCAACCTGGAATTAACTTGCTTGGTAACTCCCTGCTGGGTATGGACCAATTGAATAACGTGAATTTAATGAGCGAACGTTTTGGACCATCAGGTGCTTATAATCTGGTATCATACCTAAGTGACCTCGATCAGGCTATCTGGCCAGAACTTGGTACTTCTAAAAGCGTAAGTAGTTATCACAGCAGCCTCCAGCAAACCTATATTCAGAGTATGGAAAAAGTGATCAATACCCCGCGCGACAGGGCGACGATGAATACAATAACCATTATCAGAGGTCATTTGATCAACCTGAAAAAACAGGTGACTACCACTGCCAACCTGAGCCGGGATGTTAAAACAAAAGAGCATTATAAAGACATTATTTCAAAACTGGATAATCTGACAGATTCTAAAAGAACGCCACCAGCAATGCCTGTTCTGCCAGGAAACAACCAGAGTATCAGCAGCCTTAATAAGGAACTCAATGGTGATGATAATAGCGAGCTAACTTATTAATCTATGTTAAACTATTCAAAAATGCTTAATAAAAGAATACTTTCCCTGCTTTTGCTGCTGGTCGCGTTTCCTATAGCCGGGCGATCACAGGGAGGAATAATAGGAGGAGCTGCTTCAACACCAGCTAATGAAATCGTTCCATTCGATTCACTAATAACAGCCGATGCAAAAATCAGTCATGGCGTGTTTAACATTTACCAGATAAAGGAAAAATATTATCTGGAAATCAGGGACTCACTTATAAACCGTCAGTTTCATGTTGTCAACCGTATTCTGCAGGCCTCTGCAGCAGTCGACAAAATAAAGGAGGGGTATGCAGGTGACGAGATTGGTAGTACTCCCATTGTCTTTTTAAAAGGTAGGGATAACAAAATATACCTGAGTAGTTCTTTTTCTTTTGACCGCTCACTGGATACTACTTCCAACGGTATGGCCAATGTACTGAGCAGGAATACCATTTCGAGTTTTGACTTTGCATTTGCTATCAGGTCTTATGGACGTGATAACAAATCGTTTATTATTGATGTGACCAGCTTATTCTCAGGAAATAGTCCACTGCTGGTGGGCCGTTTAAATTCTTCTCCATTTCAAACTGACAAGTCTTATGTCGAAAGAATTCGGTCATTCCCAACTAACCTGGAAATTCAAACGATAAAGACTTACAGCACAGGAAAGGGTGATAGCACCGCTACATTACGACTCAATACCTCTATTTTACTGTTGCCGGCCATCCCGATGAGAGAACGTTTTTTTGACCCGCGGGTGGGTTACTTTACCCCTTTCAATTATGACTATGACAAAGATCCCCAGCGGGCAGCGATGGTATTGAAAATTGATCGCTGGAGGTTAGAACCTAAACCGGAAGATATTGAGAAATATATGCGGGGAGAATTGGTGGAACCTGCAAAGCCTATTGTATTTTATATCGATCCGGCTACGCCAAAAGTCTGGGTGCCATATCTGATTCAGGGCGTTAACGACTGGCAGGTAGCTTTTGAAAGGGCGGGGTTCAGGAATGCCATCATAGCGAAAGAAGTGCCTGCAGATGATACAGCCTGGAGTATGGACGATGCCCGTTACAGCGTAATAGTATATAAACCTTCATTACTGGCAAATGCACAGGGACCTTTAGTCGATGATTATCGCAGTGGTGAAATTATTGAATCTCATGTAGGCTGGTATCATAATGTAATGACACTGTTACATAGCTGGTATATGATCCAGGCAGGAGCAAATGATCCGCGGGCCCGCCATCAGCAATTCAGCAATGAGCTTATGGGGCAACTGATCCGCTTCGTATCTTCTCATGAAATAGGGCATACCCTCGGTCTTAAGCATAATTTTGGTTCTTCATCGACTGTGCCAGTGGATAGTCTTCGCAACAAAAAATGGGTAGAAGCGCACGGTCATACTCCTTCTATTATGGACTATGCACGGTTTAATTATGTAGCCCAACCAGAAGATAGCATATCCGATAAAGGTATATTCCCACGGGTAGGTGACTACGATAAATGGGCGATTGAATGGGGATACAGGGTGTTTCCGCAGCTGGCAGATGCCAGTGTAGATGCGAAAATGTTGTTCAACATGACAACCGACAGCCTGCGTAATAATAAGCGATTGTATTATGGTGAACAGTGGCTATTTGGGTTGATTGATTCCAGGTGCCAGAATGAGGATCTGAGTGAAGACGTGATGCGGGCCAATGATTATGGGATTAGAAATCTGAAACGGGTGATCACGCAATTGCGTACATGGACAAGTATGCCAGACGATAAATTTGGTAAAATATCCGGAAATGGCTTGCGCAGGGAATATTCGGCCTTGTTATCGCAATTTGTTCAATACCAGACCCATGTCATCAACACGATTGGCCTTGGGTTTTATGACAATGTTACGGCAACTGACAGTACACCGGTATTTAGATTAATTCCTAAGGCTAAACAACAGGCAGCGGTTTCCTTTTTGAATACACAGATCTTAGCAAACGAACCAGAATGGCTCACACCTGGTGATATTATTGACCAGGTCTGGCCACCGGATGAGGGTGTACTCACTCAGGCAGTGGCTAACGACGTATTGTACCAACTGCTGGTTCCGCAGAAACTGATTAACCTGGACAATGCAGAGGCATTGTATGGAGAGAAAACTTATACATTGCATGATTTCTTATCAGATATGAATAAGGGTATATGGAATGACCTGTATGCTGCACGAGCCGTAAGTAGTTATCACCGCTACCTGCAGCAGAGTTATATCCACTCCATGCTGATCATGATAGCAAACGTGAAAAATGGCGATGTTTCTGCTACTATCAGGGGACATATTCAGGGATTGGAAGGAAAGATTCGCAGGATACTACCAATGGTTAGGGATAAGGAAACCATTTACCACTATAATGACCTTTTGTTGCAAATGGAAACCCTTAAGAATCCTGCTTCCTGATAATTGGGAATTAATAGTGGTGAATGAGCCTTTTAAGATTACTGCAACACAGAAACAGAAAAAAATAATTAGGATCGATTCGATATCCAAATGTGAATAAAACAAAAAGCCTCCAAATCTTTCGACTTGGAGGCTTTAAAGCTTGCGGGCTATCGGGGACGAAGTTCAAACTTGTTTATAAAAGATTTATTTGAAATTCAGATTTTTAGTAGTGAAATTAAATAGATGTTTCCTTTTACAGCGGCAATATCTGATACACAATTCTTTATTCCAGCAGCCAATTCCCTGGATTATTAAACTATTACAATTGTTATATTGGCTTTGATACCGTTAAGATTTTTTTTTCGCTGACTATTCTGATAGTTCCATCCATCACTACTGGTATATAAAGCCGTTTTATACTTCTATGCAGATAGAGGTCTGCAGGACCATACATTAATGGGAGATTTAACTTTTTTGATGAGTTATCCTGCAAGTTGATGATTTCCAGATAACCGGCAGGATAATTCGATGTTACCCAGTTGGAAACGAGTAATGTTTGATCATCCAGCAGCGTTATTCCGTCAAATGCGCCCCTAAAATGACCAACTTTTCTCACAACCGGGGTGTGTTTTGCCCAGGTTACTTCGATGATTTCTCCTTTTGTAAAATCGTCAGAGACAAATCCGCAGCCAAACAGGCGGCTCTTTTTTCTATCGTAATAAACACCATTGGCTCCCGGGAGTTTGGCTATTGATTCCACTTTCTCCGTAAGCAGATCTATTTGAAATATTTGACCAATATCCGTGGCGGATACAAATACGGTGGTATCATTTTTTACTGCCAAATCGTTCAGAAAAGAGGTGCCGTAGCGGTCAAGCCTGATTTCTTTTACCTTTTTTCCTGTATTTACCGAGATGCAAACTATGCGATCAAGATCTGCCACATAAAGAATATCTTTTATGATGGCTGTACCTTTAGGGGCATTTAATTTTTCATTCGTCCATTTTTTAGCAATGATTTTCCCATCCAGGGTTAATTTACTAATATACCCATTGCTGTCTGCTGCTGCAGGGTTACCTCCTTCGCCGATATTGGTGACGTATAAATATTTCCTGTCAGCAATAATACTTTCTGGATAAGAAAAGCCTGTTAGTGTCTGTGCACTTGTATGAAGTGCTGATAATAAGCAAAAAGCAGCTATACACCGTTTATACATACAGTAGTTATTCAGTATTGAGTGGAAATAAACTGGTTGCATTCCTTATCAATACAACCAGTTTATTTGTTATTTATTTGTCCAGTCTTTTTTAAGATAATAGGCCAGATAGATGTCGATCAAATGTACTCCTCCGAATTGAGGATAGGCGGCCAGTAATTTCGCTTTATATTCATCTTTGGTTGCAGAAGTAGCAAGCGCCTGATTTACAAAATCGAGGTATTTCAGATCTTCTGTTATGACAGACCGGTTGGCTGGATTACCATGTCCGGGAAGTATGATCGTATATTGCTTTTCATTTTCAATTTTTTTAAGCGCCGTTTTCCATCCATCTGTATTTCCTGAGATGAATAAATGCGTTTTATTGTAAACTATATCCTGAGCTATATATACTTTCGCTGCCGGGATTTTAATTATTAATGACACTTCCGCCTCATTATGTAATGACTTTTCAAAAACGAATTTTACTCCATCTATGGTTTCTTCTCCTGGTTTCTGGATATGAGACGGGATGTTTAATGATTTGGCAATAATTGGTCCAAATTGTTTTTGCCTTTGCTCTAAAGTGCTTTTCCCTTCTTTCTCAATTCCTTCTTTTGTCTCTTTTAAAGCATACACAGGTACATCGGGAAAAGCATCTCCGAATCCGATATAGTGATCAGGATGATCATGTGATATATAAAATCTTGTAATAGGCTTTTTCAGGCTGTCTGTCAGCATTTTTACCTGTTCTGCATAAGGTGCAAAGAATTGACCATCAACCACTACAAGTTCATGTGGAAGTTCAATAACATGGGTCGTGTTTGAAAACATTTCCGGAGGAGCAACTACAGTGTATATTTTTATATCCCTGGTATTTAACGCGAGGTTTACGTTGGCCTTCGGTAGTTGTTGTGCGATAATATTTGCGATACTCATCAAACCGAGTACCAGCATAAGAACTGTTTTTTTCATATGTATTATAGTTGAGTTAGTGTGATTGTTCCCCAAATAGAATCGGGGTATATATGTCAATAAGCTTTTCTGCCGCATATGATGGATATGCGTTTAGTAGTTCATACTTGGATATCGGCTTTTTAAGACTATCAGCTAACTCACGGAATTCCCGGCCATACTGAGCAAAGAATTGTCCATCAATAAGGATCAGTTGATCGGATAATTCTATGATGTGTGTTGCATTTGCAAACATCGGCCGGGGCGAGATGAGGGTGTGAACACGTACTGTTGCATTTGATCTGACGATATGTGCGGTTGAACGCGGCAATTGCGAAGACATTTTTTGACGTTTATTATGTCACAAAGTTATTGCGGCGTCCATCTGTATGTGCTATCAATTTACATTTTTTATTATCAATTTGCATAATACCCGAAGGGAGTATAAATTCTGTTGTGTAAATGCCCTCTTGTTTATACTTACTGGTTAAGGCCTGCAGGGTTTTTCTTTAGGGGATGGAGAATTGTGTGAACATGATTTATTATCTTTGTGTATGATCAAGGTTGATTTTAATAACCACAAATATGGTAAAGAATTATTGGTAGATTGTTTTCATCTATCTGAAATAGCTGGTAAAAATCTGTCCTCTGGTAAAGTATATACAACTACCTTTTATGAGATCTATTTAATATTAAATGGAAAGGGATCAGTCATATTAGAGACTGAGAAGATAGATTTCAAAGGACCATCCGTTTTACTCCTATCTCCATCACAGCCCAGGAAATGGAATTTTCAGATCATGCCCGATTGTATGATGTTGATTTTTGAAGGAGAGTTCATCGAGGCTTTTTTAAAAGATAGCATGTTCCTAAGCAGATTATACTATTTCGGCAATTATAAGTGCTCCCCGTTTTTGCCCATTGAGAAAGAAGATGAGGAAAGATATCAACTGTTATTTGATTGGATTAAGGCCGAAATTCAAAATTTGGCAGCAGATAGCCAACATCTGCTAAGAGCTTATCTGTATGAGATATTAATCCTTTTGAACAGAAAGTTTACGGCATTTAATCAACTAAAGGATAATTTATACTGGAACACTGATATGATAAGGTTTAAAAAGCTTTTAAAAGAGCATATAAAAGACCAGCAAACAGTAAAGGAGTATGCTGAAATGTTGCAAGTGAATCGCAACCGGTTTAGTCAACTTTGCCGGGATACATTTGGTAAGGATGCTCAGACAATTATCCGTAATGAGTTGGCGCAGGCTTGCAAGTATGAATTGTTATCTACTACGAAGACTATTGCTGAAATCAGCTATGAGTATAATTTCTCAGCTCCTTCTAATTTCGTTCGGTTTTTCAAATCTGTAACGGGATGCTATCCGGCTGTGTATAGAGAGCAATATAGTAGTTTGGGATCCTCTCTTTCGGCAAACAAATAAAAATATTACTAAAGGCTTTTGCAAAAAAGCCTCCAAATCTTTCGACTTGAAGGCTTTAAAGCTTGCGGCCTCAGATATCGGAACCTCTGTAGGCTCCTCCTTGTTTAGTGCCACTAAATTTAGAGACTAAGTTCACATGGTCTGCATCACGTAGCAGTTTAAGTTATTCTTGTGGCTGTAGTTCAAGTTCAACATTTTGATCACCGTATGTGAAAAGAATCTTGTCACCCTGTCCGGCCTCAAGGTCATAGTCTAATTCCTTTGCAATGGCAATAAAATCATTTTTAGAAAGGTACCATTTAAGGTAAAATCCAATCCCTATAAAATATGCGTGCAGCTGGTAGCTATTGATCGGCTTATAACCATCTTTAGCTTTATCTTCCTGGTTCCAGCTGTCTAAAAATTCAAATAATTCTGCTTTGTTCATAATCGACTCTTATTTATGGTTAACTTTAATACTTTTCCTCTTTTGTAAGTTAGCAAGAATATTTTTTTTTCTCAAAGGGTTAATCTGTAGCGTCTGAGTGTTAAAAGTTCGAGGTTGGTAGATGCCGCAGGGAATGCTTAACACACTACCTTCTGCAAAGATTTCCAGTTCCTCAATAAGGGCTTCATTATCCAAAAAATTCCTCCATTCAAAGTAGACGGTTTCACCTTCTGCGGGTAGTACCAATGGACTATGAATTTTTAAATCTAGACTGCCCGATTTAAAACCCACATCAAAATGGTCATATAACACAGAAGTCATTCGTGGGCATCTTAAATTTAATGGCAGATTATCCTGTTCCCGGACCAGGTAGAAATCTTGTCCCAATAGATTTGAATTATCAAGTTCGTTAAGTAGCATTTCAACATACTTTTTAACTCTCCCTTTATAAACAATTCATAATCTTCTGAAATGTTCAATCCATCATTTGTCATTGTTACTGCCTCATTTTCAATCATTCGCTCAACAATACCTTCGAAATAGTAACCCAGCCATTGTCTGCTATAAGTGTCATGATCAGGACTTATATCAGATTCGACAATGCCATCCTGCGAAAAGCCAATAAGATCCAGAACTATTTGATTGTTATTCAATTCAAATTTGGAAATTTCTATTCCAATTGAGTTAAAATGATGAATGATGCAATTAAACTTAAATTATTCGTAGAGAAGGTATATAAGATGTTCTTTCATAACTTAGATTTAGGTGATCTTTTTTTACGAAGTTGGAACCTATATGCGCAGTCTTTTTGCGCATATAAAAATTTCAACAAATTTCATGTTTCAGTCGGTTATGAAAACTACCTTAATAATCTGGAACAAAGTATTAGACCAGAACAATCAGCAAGTTAATGTTAGACCAATTTCATTTTGAATTAATGGGAGAACGTGCGAATATTTTATGAGAAAAAAAGGAGATATTAAACAAGTGAATATAGGATCAGATTAAATTCATTAGGAATTACATATTAAAAAGCCTCCAAATCTTTCGACTTGAAGGCTTTAAAGCTTGCGGCCCCAGGTATCATAACCTCGAACCAAATTATGCAGGATTGGGGGGATTTAGGGGGTGTTTAAGCAAAATTGAGTGAATATAGTATGCTAAAAGTTCGAGGTTGCACTTTGATATGCCATACCTCGACTTCTTGTGCGCGATTAGATGATGAACCGCTTAATTCGAATTTTTTTATATAATACCTTGATAGATAATTGTTTATTAGAAGTTTTATGTTAAATCCAAAGAATAGTCAAAATTAAGTAATTTAGTCTTTATGGGAACTAAAAATCAAGTAATTTAGTCCATTAATAGACTTTTATGGAATTTATTAAAAGAAAGATTGAAGATTCTGTTATATCACTCATTGGTAAAAATAAAGTCATTCTGATTACGGGTACTCGTAGGGTAGGTAAAACAAGCTTGGTGCGGGATATTAAAGATAAATATGCCGGAGAAAGTCAGCTATTAAACGCAGAAGACTTTGATATTCAAGAGATATTAAAACATAGAAGCGCCGCAAATTATAAAAAAATAGTAGGGAACTCTACTCTTTTAATAATTGATGAAGCCCAGGCAATTCCTGAGATTGGCAGCATCTTAAAACTGATGATCGACAGTATTCCTTCTTTAACGATTATTGCTACAGGATCCTCCTCTTTTGATTTGGTAAATAAAACTGGGGATCCTCTGACTGGAAGACAGTATCAAATGAGTTTATACGCATTAGCACAAATTGAAATAAAGGAAAAAGAAACATATATAGAGACCGTACAAAATCTGGATGAACGATTAATCTATGGGAGCTACCCAGAATTACTTCAATTGCCTTCCTATGAAGAGAAAGCAAACTATTTGCAACAGTTAGTACAGTCTTATTTACTAAAGGATATTTTATCTTATGAAGGAATACGCCATTCTGATAAAATTGTACGGTTACTGCGGCTGATTGCTTTTCAGGCAGGCAATGAAGTTTCTTATACGGAATTGGCAAGCCAATTAGGAATTGGTAAAAATACAGTAGAGAATTATCTGGACCTCTTATCAAAAGTATTTGTTGTATTCCGTCTTGGTGCCTACAGTTCCAATTTACGTAAGGAGGTCTCAAAAGGCTCAAAATGGTTCTTTTATGATAATGGTATTCGTAATGCAATCATTAATGATTTTAGGCTCCCATCCTTAAGGAATGATATGGGTGCACTATGGGAAACCTATCTAATCTCAGAGCGCATAAAAAGAAATGCGTATACTGGAAAATTCACTCAATATTTTTTCTGGCGGAATTATAATCAACAAGAGGTAGATCTAATTGAAGTAGAAAATGGTCACATGAATGCCTATGAATTTAAATATTCTCCCTCTAAGAAAGTAAAGATACCGTCTGCATTTGCAACTGCTTATCCTGACTGTAATTTTGAAAGTATCTCAAAAGATAATTATCTCGAATGGATAACATAAAAATGCCGCAGGCTGCAATGTTAACAGGACACTCGTGAACGTTGCACGAATTGCTATCACTGATAGACTAAGAGAAATGATAAACCCGCCGCAAAGAGACTCGGTACAGATTGGAAAATTAGAAATGATGGGAGTAGTACCAGGAACTAAATAATATCAAACCATGAAACAAAAAATGTATTCTTTCAAACAATTATTTTATAGTCTCATATTTTTTTTTGGACTAGGCCCATTTTTATTACTTGGGGTATACGTATTTGGCTCTTTTATGAGTCTGTTGTTAACAATTATTAATTGGGTATTTCTGAATTTAGGGAATTCCATTTATCTCAAACGTTAAAAATATTTAGTAGAAAGATCGATGAATAGTATAGCAGGATTGACACTCACTATAACAGCTTCAAAAAGCGATTGGATGTTTCGGTGGATAGTGCTTTTTTGCCCAAGGTTAAAATTAGTTCAATCAAATACTTTAATCCATACCCTTTTAATACATTTATTAGTCACTAAAAAATGGTCCTTATGAAAACAGTACTACTAGCATTAATATGCGTTTAAGTAGCAACTACGTCCTGTTATACAGACCGTAAATTCAGGGCTACTTTTACAGCAAAAGGATGTGATATAAATTCAATAAGAAAGCAAAGTGAACTGATCTTCAAAAACTGGATAAGAAAAGGAAGGCACCAGATGGCTATTTTAAACTGAGATAATTGAGAATGATAGTCTGATAATAATTCAGCGGTTAGCAACGAATGGAAATATCAGGAATAGAGGTGGAGCGTACGTGGAAATGTCAAAGGCAACATGTAAGGAGACAACGCTGGAAGGTTTTCAATAAGCGATTTTTGGCTCCCTTTTATTTACTACAGTATACGGGCAAGACAGATGCAAATGAAAAAGGGACAAATCATCTTTCGATAATTTGCCCCTTTCTTAGCGGACCAGACGGGACTCGAACCCGCGACCTCCGCCGTGACAGGGCGGCATTCTAACCAACTGAACTACTGATCCTTCCCGTTTTGGGACTGCAAAGATAGGGAAAGACCAATCAATTTTACAAATCTTTTTAAAAAAAGTTTTTACAGCTTTATCTTTACATCGTTCTTTAACCAATTTATACTAAAATATGCAATTCCTGGATTTTGAGAAACCTATTGCGGACCTGTACGATCAGTTGGAAAAACTGAAAGAAAACGGGGAGAAGTCAGGTGTGGATGTAACCGCAACTGTTAGGGAGTATGAACAAAAGATAGTAAATACCCGGAAAGATGTGTATGACCACCTCTCCAGTTATCAGCGCGTACTGTTAAGCAGACATCCGGAAAGGCCATACACCCTGGCATATATCGAGAAGATGTGTACCAATTTCGTTGAGTTGCATGGCGACAGGAACGTAAAGGATGATAAGGCCATGGTAGGCGGATTTGCCGAACTGGATGGCGAAACAGTCATGTTTATCGGGCAACAGAAAGGTATTAATACCAAAATGCGCCAGATCCGTAATTTCGGTATGGCCAATCCTGAAGGTTACCGTAAAGCCCTCCGCCTCATGAAGCTGGCGGAGAAGTTCAACAAGCCTATCGTTACGCTGATAGATACTCCCGGAGCTTATCCTGGTCTGGAAGCGGAAGAAAGGGGACAGGGCGAGGCCATTGCCCGTAATATCTTCGAAATGGTGAAGCTGCGGGTACCTGTTATCTGCGTTATCATAGGGGAAGGCGCTTCCGGTGGTGCACTGGGTATTGGTATCGGCGACAGGATCCTGATGCTGGAAAACAGCTGGTATACCGTGATCTCTCCGGAAAACTGCTCTACTATCCTGTGGCGCAGCTGGAATTTCAAGGAAAAGGCGGCTGAAGAGCTGAAACTTACTTCTGATCATATGAGCCGTTTTGGCCTTGTTGATGGTGTAATCAAGGAACCACTGGGCGGTGCTCATGTGAATCCGGATGAAATGGCGGTCATTCTGAAGAAAACGATTAAGGATACGCTGACAGAATTACGAAAGATTGACCCCGAAACCCGCATTGAACAACGAATTGACAAGTTCAGCCGCATGGGTTTCTACGACGAGCGCTAAAAATATTTGCAACATAACATTTCAAATTATCATCTTTGCAGCTTCTTGGGGGAATTGGAAAGGGGTAATTTGAAATTTGTTATCTGGAATTTTATAAGATATGGAACAATTAAGAGGCACCGGCGTTGCGCTGGTTACGCCCTTTAAAAAAGACGAAAGCATCGACTGGAATGCTTTTGAAAGATTGATTGATCATGTGATTACCGGCGGGGTAGACTATGTAGTGCCCCTGGGTACCACCGGAGAAACACCCACTCTCAGCGCAGATGAGAAGCTGGATCTTATGAATTTCACATTCGAAAAAGTAAGCAAGCGTGTTCCTGTAGTGGTAGGCATTGGTGATTATAACACCCGTGATGTGGTGAAGCGACTGGAAACCTGCCCCCTGGACCAGGCGGTAGCGGTCCTGAGCGTTGCCCCTTATTACAGCAAGCCTAGTCAGGAAGGGATCTTCCAGCATTATAAAGCAATTGCTGCAGCCTCTCCGAAGCCTGTTATCCTGTATAACGTTCCCGGTCGTACGGGGCGTAATATGAGTGCCCAGACCACGCTCAGACTGGCGCATGAGGTTCCGAACATCGTAGCTATGAAGGAAGCCAGCGGGGATATGGTACAATGTATGCAGATCATCAAAGACAAACCGAAAGACTTCCTCGTTATCAGCGGGGATGATGCACTGGCAATGCCACAGGTAGCTGCCGGTATGGACGGTCTCATCTCTGTAGCAGCGAACTATTTTGCCAAAGATGTATCTGGTATGATTAAAGCAGCCCTGGGGAACGATATGCCATTAGCCCGTAAATTGCATTATAAGCTTCAGGAAGCATTTGATCTGATGTTTGAAGAGAATAACCCTGCAGGCGTGAAAGCGTTCTTACATGACGCCGGAATTAGCGAAAATGTGTTCCGTTTACCGGTAGTGCCGGTAAGTGATGGTTTAAAGGGCCGGATCAGTACTTTTTTTAAGTATTACAAATAAATGGGCATTTGCGCCTCTTAAAATATCGATCCCCGTCCGGAAGACGGGGATTTTTTTTATACAGAAATATTTTAAATCAGATAGGTGACCCCTTCCTCGGCCAGGTCCGTATTCTTAAATACAGGACGGCTTTCTTCCAGGAAAGGTTCCAGATCGGAATATTTGGAGGAGAAATGGCCGATGATCAGTCGCTTTGCCTTCGCATTCAGCGCCAGGGTAGCCGCCTGCACACTGGTACTGTGATAACGTTCGGCTGCTCTTTCTGCCAGATTATGGAGATAAGTTGTTTCGTGGTAAAGAAGATCCGCTTTTTCTGCGTGTGGAAGGAGTTCTTCTGTATACATCGTATCTGCACAGTACACATACCTTTTGCCTGGTAAAGGCGGGAAGGTTACCCAGTCATTTTTCACCAGCAACCCATCTTTACGCTGGTAATCAGCACCTTCCTGCAGTTTAGAGAAGTAAGCCGCCGGAATTTCATATGCCCTGGCTTGTTCGGGAATGATCTTACGTTTACGTTTTTGTAACTCGAACATGAAACCATAACAGGGAATACGATGCCTGGTAGGGAAGAAGCTGACGCGCAGGTCCTTATCTTCCAGGATAACACCCTGGTTCTCCGCTGTTAAGGGAACAAATTGTAATTGGAATTGTAAAGTTGTGCCGGAACAGTCGAGCTGGAGAAGAAGAATAGTTTCCAGTTCCGGAGGAGCAAATACGGTTAATGTTTCTGTTCTGCCTAACAGGCTAAGGCTGTTAAGGAGTCCTATTAGTCCAAAGTAATGATCTCCATGCAGATGGCTGATGAAGATGTACCTTAACCGGCTTCTTTTGATTTTGTAACGGGCCATTTGCAGCTGGGTTCCTTCACCACAGTCTACGAGCAGCAACTGATCGTTACATGTAACTATCTGTGCCGTCGGATGTCTGTCTAACGTGGGGATAGCTGAATTATTACCTAAGATGGTTACCGCAAACATGCGCTAAAATAAATAATTAGAAATCATTTTCCGTAAAATGGAACATAAATCCACATTTGGGAATAACATTTGATATAGATAATACACAGAGAAATTATTCTTCGTCCTGCAGTAGCTCTCTTTCAAGATCTTCCATCATCACCAGGTCAATAGCCTCTGCCAGCGTAGGAGTAAGGTTGTACACGGTTTCGTCTGCTTGTTTGATGAGAAGTGTTAAAGTGCTGTTAAGGCCAGTGATAGCGCAGGAGAGGGCGCTGTCATACTGCTGGTGATAGACTGTTAATATGGCTTGGATCCCAGTATCGTCGGCCTTTTCGACTAATGCCATGTCCAGTATAAGGTTACGCCCTTCTATTGCAGGTAATTCGGAGATGCCGGTGATAAAGGGGGCTGCCAAATTAGCATTCAACTCACTAATTTCCGGACTTATTACCACTATTTTTTCTTTGGTATCAATTTTGAATTTCATTAGCAAGATTTTGTTTTATAAATTAGTAAATAAGTAATCTGGAATCCTGCCAAAAAACAGCCTTCTTCTTACTTCGCTCTCTCCTATACTATTAAAGTGTTAGGGTAAAGGTAAATCAAAATTATTTGCTAATATTGTATAAGCAAGTCCCCGTAAGGGTTTTAATAATTTAATATTCTCACAATGGACCAGAATTTTTCACCGCAAGTAAAGGAAATTATTTCGTTCAGCAGGGAGGAAGCTCTTCGCTTAGGGAATGATTTCATTGGCACAGAACACCTGCTGCTCGGCATTATAAGAGAAGGGGAAGGGACAGCTGTTAAAATTCTGCAGGCTTTAAATGTAGACCTTTATGAACTGCGTAAGGAGGTTGAATTGGCCGTCAAAGACAAGACAGGAAAAAACATTGCCAATATCAATAGTCTCCCGCTTACAAGGCAGGCAGAAAAGGTAATACGGGTAACCGTACTAGAAGCAAAGGCGCTGAAAAGCCCTACTGTAGAGACAGAGCATTTAATGCTTTCTATCCTCAAGAATAAAGAAAACGTTTGTACACAAATCTTACAACAGTTTGACGTGGATTACGACACTTTTAAAAACGAACTGGGCTTTGTAAAATCTGCTGATCCCAAAGCAGAGTTTGATGATCCTGGAGAGGAAGAATTTGAAGATGAACGCAAGAGTTTTGCCTCGAAAGCCAAACAAACTAATACAAAGTCTAAAACTCCTGTGCTGGATAATTTCGGCAGGGACATTACCAAGCTGGCCGAGAGTGGCAGCTTAGATCCGATCGTGGGTCGCGAGCAGGAAATTGAGCGTGTATCGCAGATATTATCCCGCCGCAAAAAGAACAATCCTATCCTCATCGGGGAACCGGGAGTGGGTAAAACCGCTATCGTAGAAGGCCTGGCACTGCGCATTGTGCAGCGTAAGGTATCCCGTGTGCTTTTTGACAAGCGCGTGGTGAGCCTCGATCTGGCAGCACTGGTGGCTGGTACCAAGTACCGTGGCCAGTTTGAGGAAAGGATGAAGGCTATCATGAATGAACTGGAAAAGAACAGGGATGTAATATTGTTCATTGATGAGATCCATACGATCGTAGGTGCTGGTGGCGCTTCGGGCTCGCTCGATGCTTCCAACATCTTCAAACCGGCACTGGCTCGCGGAGAACTGCAATGCATCGGTGCTTCTACATTGGATGAATACCGCATGTACATCGAGAAAGATGGTGCTTTAGACCGTCGTTTCCAGAAAGTAATGGTAGAACCTCCAACCGTAGAAGAAACCATTCAGATCCTGAACAACATCAAGCCCCGTTATGAAGAGTATCATAATGTGAGCTATTCCCAGGATGCAATCGATGCCTGCGTGAAACTGAGCGACCGTTACATGACAGACCGCTTACTGCCGGACAAGGCGATAGACGTACTGGATGAAGTGGGTGCCCGCGTACACTTAAAGAACATCAACGTTCCTACCAACATCCTCGACCTGGAAAAACAGATCGAAGATATCAAACAGGAAAAAAATAAGGTAGTAAAGAGCCAGCGCTTCGAAGAAGCAGCGGCACTGCGCGACACTGAGAAGAAACTGGGTGAAGACCTGGAACGTGCAAAAGCAGTGTGGGAAGAAGAAGTGAAGCACAAACGCTACCCTATTGATGAAGAAGCAATTGCTGAAGTAGTAAGCATGATGACCGGTATCCCTGTTAAAAGGATGGTACAGGCTGAAACTGAGAAACTGCGCCGCATGGGCGATGACCTGAAAGGTGCGGTTGTAGGACAGGATGATGCTATCAGCAAAGTAACCAAAGCAATACAGCGTAACCGTGTAGGGTTGAAAGATCCTAAAAAACCAATCGGTACCTTCATATTCCTCGGACCAACAGGCGTGGGTAAAACCGAGCTGGCTAAATCGCTGGCACGCTACATGTTCGATTCCGAAGATGCACTGATCCGTATCGATATGACGGAATACATGGAGAAATTCTCCCTGAGCCGTCTGATAGGAGCGCCTCCGGGTTATGTAGGATATGAAGAAGGTGGCCAACTGACTGAAAAAGTTCGCCGTAAACCTTACTCCGTAATCCTGCTGGATGAAATCGAGAAAGCACATCCGGATATCTACAATATCCTGTTACAGGTGCTGGACGATGGTATCCTCACAGATGGTCTTGGCCGTAAAGTGGATTTCAAAAATACACTGATCATCATGACGTCTAACATCGGGGCCCGTCAGTTGAAAGACTTCGGCGCAGGTGTTGGTTTCACTACCGCTGCTAAATCAGGTAATGAAGATGAGAACACCAAGTCAGTGATTGAAAAAGCACTGAAACGTACCTTCTCTCCTGAATTCCTGAACCGTATAGATGATGTGATCATATTCAACTCACTCAGCAAGGAACATATCTATACTATCATAGATATCACCATGAAGAGCGTGCTGAAACGCCTCGAAAACCTGGGATTCAGCCTGGAACTGACAGACGCCGCAAAAGGCTTCCTCGCAGAGAAAGGATACGACCAGCAATTCGGTGCACGTCCGCTGCACAGGGCCATCCAGAAATACCTGGAAGATCCTTTGGCAGAAGAGATACTGAATATGAATATTCACAACGGAGATATTCTGATCGCTGACCTCGACAAGGAAAATCAGAAATTGACTTTCACCCTGAAGAATTCAGAAGAAAAGAATACCATCTCTGATCAGAAAGAAGCATAAACAGTAAGCCATAGTTGATAAAAATTGTTTTTGAAAGAGTCCCGGGCATTGTCCCGGGATTTTTTTTGCCCTAAAACGTAACACTTTAGTGTTAATATTCTGCTGTTTATAAATTAATTTTAAAATAAATTAAATATTTATTTCATGATTATAGCCCGCCTGACAGAACATTTTTACTCCCCTTGTGTCCTTGATTTATAAGGGATATAGGTTATTGTTAGAAATAATTCAGATAAAATGGTGATTATCTGGATATATTTTAAGAATTTTACACTCACTTTTAAATTATGACAAATGAGCCAGATACCAACTACATTATTTGACAAAGTATGGGATTCCCACGTGGTCAGGAAAATTGAAGATGGCCCTGATGTACTTTTTATAGACCGGCATTTTATTCATGAGGTAACCAGCCCGGTAGCATTCCTGGGTTTGGAAAGCCGGGGATTGAAAGTAATGTTTTCCGGAAAAACATTTGCTACGGCTGATCATAATACACCTACCATCAACCAGCATCTGCCCGTACAGGACCCGCTTTCTGCCAATCAGCTGAAAGCATTGGAAACCAATTCGGCAAAATATGGCATTTCGCATTGGGGATTAGGTAATCCAAAGAATGGTATCGTACATGTGGTAGGCCCTGAAAACGGGATTACACTTCCAGGTATGACCATTGTTTGCGGAGACTCACATACATCTACTCATGGTGCATTTGGCGCTATTGCATTTGGTATTGGTACTTCCGAAGTGGAAATGGTACTTTCCTCACAATGTATCATGCAGCCCAAGCCGAAGAAAATGCGTATAAATGTGAATGGTAAGCTGGGCAAAGGCATTGTTCCGAAAGATGTGGTACTTTATATCATTGCTAAATTGACTGCAGCAGGGGCTACCGGCTATTTTGTTGAATTTGCAGGAGAAGTATTTGAGAACATGAGTATGGAAGGCCGTATGACTGTTTGTAATATGAGTATTGAAATGGGTGCCCGTGGCGGTATGATCGCGCCGGACGAAACTACTTTTGCTTATATTAAAGGCAGGGAAAAAGCGCCGAAAGGAGCAGCCTGGGATACAGCGCTTGCCTACTGGAAAACACTGAAAACAGATGAAGGTGCGGGCTTTGACCTGGAATATAATTTTGATGCGGCAGATATAGAGCCGATGATCACTTATGGTACCAATCCGGGTATGGGTATGGGCATCACCAGGCATATTCCCGCAGCAGCGGAAACCGGTGGTAGTAAAGCCAGTTATGAAAAGTCACTTGAATACATGGGCTTTCATGAAGAAGACGGGATGCTTGGGAAAAAGGTGGATTATGTATTTGTCGGTAGCTGTACCAATGGACGTATTGAAGATTTCCGTGCATTTGCATCTATCGTAAAAGGTCGCAAAAAAGCAGAACATATTACAGCATGGATAGTGCCTGGTTCACATATCGTGGAACAACAAATCAGGGAAGAAGGGATATTGGATATCCTGACTGAAGCAGGGTTCCAGTTACGTCAGCCCGGATGTTCTGCCTGCCTGGCAATGAACGATGATAAAATTCCTGCAGGTAAATATGCAGTAAGTACCAGCAACAGGAATTTTGAGGGAAGACAAGGCCCAGGTGCAAGAACAATGCTGGCAAGCCCACTGGTGGCAGCGGCAGCAGCCGTAACCGGTGTTGTAACAGACCCCAGAGCATTATTGGCTGAATAATAGTGAAACAAAAATTATAAACGACGATACAATTAAAAAATGGCTTACGATAAATTCACAGTATTAAAAAGTTCAGCGGTTCCTATGCCGATTGAAAATGTAGACACTGATCAGATCATTCCCGCCCGTTTTTTAAAAGCAACTGAGCGTAAAGGGTTTGGCGATAATCTTTTTCGCGATTGGCGTTATAACACAGACGGATCAGAGAAAAAGGATTTTGTGCTGAATAACCCTATTTATTCAGGTAAAATACTGGTAGGTGGTAAGAACTTTGGAAGTGGCAGCAGCCGTGAACATGCGGCATGGGCTATATATGATTATGGCTTCCGTTGTGTGGTATCCAGTTTTTTTGCTGATATCTTTAAGAACAATTCTCTGAACATCGGCATATTACCCGTACAGGTAAGCGCTGTATTTTTAGACAGGATATTTACAGCTATTGAAGCAAATCCTGCGGCAGAACTTGAAGTGAACCTTCCCGAACAGAAGATTACCATCCTCACAACAGGGGAAAGTGAATCATTTGATATCAATACTTATAAAAAGCATAACATGACGAATGGCTATGATGATATTGATTATCTGCAGGCCATGAAAAGCGAAATCCAATTGTTTGCCGAAAAAAGCATGTATTAAAAAAACAGCTCAGAACTACTATGTCAGTTAGCCAGCGTTATATTGAAGTAATGGATACCACACTCCGTGATGGTGAACAAACCAGCGGTGTTTCTTTCTCTCCGATTGAAAAATTGACCATCGCCCAGCTTTTATTGACCGAAGTAAAAGTGGACAGGATAGAGATTGCATCAGCCCGTGTGTCTGAGGGAGAATTCACTGCTGTAAAAGCTATTACGAAATGGGCAAAGGCAAACGGTTTTTTAAACAAAATAGAAGTTCTGACATTTGTTGATGGCGATGTTTCTGTACAATGGATGCAGAAAGCAGGGGCCAAAGTAATGAACCTGCTCACAAAAGGTTCCCTAAATCATTTAACACACCAGTTAAAGAAAAAACCTGAACAGCATTTTGAGGAAGTAGCGGCCGTTATTGCCCTGGCAAAGAAGAAAGGATTGGAGTGTAATGTGTACCTGGAGGACTGGAGTAATGGTATGCGCGATTCTAAGGAATATGTTTTTCAATACCTGGATTTTTTACAGCACCTGCCTGTAAAAAGGATCATGCTGCCGGATACTTTAGGTGTACTTATTCCTTCTGAAGTGTACGCATATATTTCAGAAATTGTACAACGCTATCCGGGTATTCATTTCGATTTTCATGCGCATAATGACTATGATCTTGGAACAGCGAATGTACTGGAAGGCATAAAAGCGGGGGCACATGGTATTCACCTTACCATTAATGGTATGGGTGAAAGGGCTGGTAATGCGCCTCTGGCCAGTGCGATTGCCGTATTGAACGATTTTATGCCTTCTGTAAAAACCTCAGTGGTAGAAAAATCATTGTATACTGTAAGCAAACTGGTAGAAACCTTTTCAGGTTTCCGTATCCCGGTGAATAAACCAGTAGTGGGAGAGAACGTGTTTACACAGACAGCCGGTATTCATGCTGATGGCGACAAAAAAAATAAATTGTATTTCAGCGACCTGATGCCGGAGCGTTTTGGCCGTAAGCGTGAATACGCTTTAGGTAAAACAAGCGGTAAAGCCAATATTGAAAATAATTTACAACAGCTGGGCATACAGCTCTCTGAACCGGACCTTAAAAAAGTAACGCAGCGGATCATTGAACTGGGAGACAGGAAGGAAGTAGTTACGCAGGCAGATCTCCCCTATATCATTTCCGATATATTGGACAGTAATACGATTGAGAATAAAGTGAGGATAGAGAACTATGTACTTACTCATGCAAGCAGGCTCAGACCTTCCGCAACGGTGGAGATCGTTATTAATGGTGAACTGTTTGAAGAGCATGCACAAGGTGACGGTCAATATGATGCTTTTATGAATGCACTGAAGAAAGTGTATAAGAAAAAGAAGCAGGAATTACCCACATTAACAGATTATGCTGTTCGTATACCACCAGGCGGTAAAACCGATGCTTTATGTGAAACGATTATTACCTGGAACTATAGTAATAAAGAGTTCAAAACAAGAGGCCTTGACAGTGATCAGACTGTATCAGCAATAAAGGCAACACAAAAAATGCTGAATTTAATATAAAACACGCTTCATTTCAATAAATAACCGGATGGCAACCAAGCATATTTTAATTGTTCCAGGTGATGGAATAGGACAGGAAGTAACAGCAGTTGGTAAAAAAGTTTTAGATAAAATTGCTGTAAAATTTGGACATACATTTACTTACGATGAAGCATTGATTGGCCATGTGGCTATTGAGGCTACAGGAAACCCTTTACCGGACGAGTCGCTTGAGAAAATGCGGAAGTCTGATGCAGTATTATTTGGCGCTGTAGGTCATCCGAAATACGATAATGATCCTTCTGCTAAAGTAAGACCGGAACAGGGTTTGCTGAAAATGCGCAAAGAACTGGGATTGTATGCGAATCTTCGTCCCATTAAATTGTTTGATGAATTACTGGAAGCTTCCAGTATCAAACCGGAGATATTAAAAGGCGCTGATATTTTATTTTTCCGCGAGCTGACCGGCGATATTTATTTTGGTGAAAAAGGAAGGAAGAATAACGGTGATACGGCTTATGATATTGCTGAATACAGCCGTTATGAGGTAGAGCGTATCGCCCGGAAAGCATTTGATGCTGCCAGGACCAGAAGAAAGAAATTATGTTCTGTAGATAAAGCCAATGTAATTGAAACATCCAGGCTGTGGAGAGAAGTAGTGCAGAAAATAGCCCTGGAATATCCTGATGTAGAAGTGGAACATCAGTTCGTTGATGCTACCGCTATGTTACTGATAAAAGATCCGCGCCGTTTTGATGTAGTTGTTACAGCGAACCTGTTTGGTGACATCCTTACTGATGAGGCATCCCAGATAGCCGGTTCCATGGGTATGCTGGCTTCCGCTTCAATTGGCGACGGCACAGGCGTATATGAACCTATTCATGGCTCCGCCCATGACATCACCGGTATGGGAGTGGCTAATCCATTAGCTTCCATCTTATCGGCTGCCTTGTTACTCGATATTTCTTTTAATATGAAGGCGGAATCAGAAATGGTGATTAGTGCAGTGGATAAAGTATTAAAAGCAGGCTTCAGGACAAGGGATATTGCCAATGCTCAAACACCTGCTGATAAAATATTAGGTACGGCAGCAATGGGAGAAGAGGTACTGAAATTTATTTAAGTCATTATTAATAGTTTTGAGAAGGTCCCGGGCATTGTCCCGGGATTTTTTTTGCCCTGCATCTAGCACATCCGTGTTAAATGGCTGGATTATACTGACTATGCTGCTTTAATCTTTTTCGGTCTCAGCATCCTATTGTTTTTCCGGTCATTTTTTTTATTGTCGATTGGAAATAAAGAACGTAATATTTATTTAAGACAGATGGGGCTCGCTTTATTCATAACAATTTTTTCCAATTTCTATTTTGTTTTACTTAGGGTTCTGATTACATTAGTCATATTAGAAGTAATGCATCTCAATAATATTATTTAGATATAAAACAACATCCTTCTATCATGAAAACCTTTTTATTGGCGATAGTATTGTTTGGAATCGCGCTCATGCCGAAGTTATAGCACGAATAGTAATACGAACAGGAAAGGTTAATAAAACAACAACTGTAACAGTTCAGTAATGAAAAGTAATATATTTCTAACATCGTTAAGTTGGGGCGCAATAGGTTCTTTTTTTATAATAACCCTTTTGCTGGGATTTATTATTGCTTTTTCTCTATTTGCCCTTACCAGAAAGAAAGGCGGCTATAAGGTGACTCTTATAATGGTATTAAATGCCTTTTGTATAATAATGCTCTTAAGTATTCTGCTTATTTTGGCAATTATTAATGGATGGATTGTTTTTTATTCAGAATAAATATCTCTATCGGAAACCAGGAATACTGGATTTATTATAAATAAAGTTGAAAGTTAGAATTAAACGTTGGGCTTATGGAATATAGGGTAGAAAATTATTCGAATTGCATATATGTTTACCTTGATAAAAGACTCTTAAAGCAACGCATAAGGATACTTTTTCAGGCAGACGTATAACGAGCTTTTTTAAAGGCGATAAACTAATATTCAAGACATCATGTCTTGAGTTTTTTAAGAGATATGTAAAGATTGAATATCAGGATTTAGGAATAAATATTGATCTTGCAAAATACAAAAGTGACTATTTCCTGATAAATGAAAAGAATGAGTATAAAGTAACGACTCACTTTTTAAGCCCACGACCTTGCCGGTTTCATATAAATGATGTTTTTGTTGGTTATGCAAAAGCAGAAAGATTTATTTACCTTTTTCATCGTCCTATAGTTATTAATGCTACAATGGAATGTGATCAGGAGCAATCCTTAATTATTGACATGGCTGATGAATTTACCCACTGAGATAGGGTAAATAAACGCTGTTTGCAATTATTATTTGAATTATTGATAGCCTTTCACTATCCCGGACATTATCCGGGATTTTTATTTATAAACAAAATAACCATCACTCCTTGTAGTACAATTTCTACAAACGTGTTACTCGATTTAGCTAAAAAACGCAATAATGATATTATTTTAACATCTGTGAATACTAAAGTACCGGTTAACAACTCATTTACAATTCATATTATAACACTAAGGTGCTATGTATATTCAGAGGGTATATTACGTAACTCTATCATTTACAATGAAAAAAGGATGATTTCAATCCTATCCATTATCCCCCTTTTTTTGCATTATAATTATTAATCAATGATAATCAATTATATTTACAAATGTATTGATTTCCAAAATGATACATTGATGTCATTTTATAAAGATTAATAATATTATACATTTGTACAATACAATTATAATCAGGTACTTCAGGTTCGTGGACAATGGACAATACGTGAACTATACATTCACTTCTTATTAACCGACACTTTTGGATATACTTAATAAACGGTTAAACATTATATAAAATCAATTAACAATTAAATCTATCTATCCAATATACTATGAAAAAAGTTATACGCAATACCTCGCGCACACTCATTATGGCTGGAGCTATTTCTCTGGCTGCCACTGCGGCTAATGCCCAGATGAAAATAGGTGATAATCCCGCTGTGATTACAAAGTCCGCCATTCTGGAGCTGAGTAGCAATAAGCAGGGTTTATTATTACCAAGGCTTCCGGATTTCACAGCTATCAATACCGCTATCGGAGCTAGTGTCGTAGACGGTATGATCGTTTATCTCGCCAGTGGCGTTCCTGCTACTGAGGGAGTTTACATGCGTAAAGCAGGCGTCTGGGTAAAGATTTCCAGCGCAGCTGATGCAGTTACTAATTGGAGTCTGTTAGGTAATACAGCCACTGACAGTACTATCAACTATGTTGGTACTACAGATGCCCAGGCACTCTCTCTGCGTGCAAATGCAAATGAAGGGATCAGAATAGAAACTGATGGTAGAATTCAGTTCAAACAGGTTCTAGGTAACGCTACATTGTTTGATGTACTTGTAATTGAACCAGGTACTGGTAACGTTTCTAAAAGAACTTTACCATTGACAGCCTTCAATACATTATTTACTAGTGTATTCACAAATGCAGATTCTACGTTCACAGCTTTAAATGTGACTAAAAATGCTGCTGAGCAGATTACGATCAATGCTCCAATATTAGCTGCTACTTCACCTGCCGGTGTTCAATACGGTTTCCTGACCAAGGCCGACTGGGATAAACTACAAGCACTGTCTGCCGGTGGTAACTTCACTATTGCAGATTTCATCACTACTATTGCTGCGGGTCAGGAAAACAGAGGTGGTCAGATCACATACAATGCCGCTACTTCAAGTTATAAACTGGAATTAGTAGCTGCGAGCGCAACATTGGCGGGTATCGTTACTACTACTACACAAACCTTCGCTGGCGACAAGACCTTTACCGGTGCTGTTGCTGTTGGTGGTACATTGGGTGTAACCGGTGCAACTACGCTTAACAGTACATTGGATGTAACTGGTAATACTACTGTTGGCGGTACATTAGGCGTAACTGGTGCGGCTACTTTAGCAAATAACCTGAGTGTTGGCGGTACCTCTACCTTAACCGGTGCTACTACTGTTGGTAGTACATTAGGTGTAACCGGTGCTACTACCCTTAGCAACACATTAAATGTTGTTGGTGCTTCTACTTTAGGTGGTGCCGTTACTTTAGGTACTGTTGCGGCAACTGCAACTGCTCCTTCTTACGACCTGCTGGTTAAGAATTCAGCTACTAATACTGTTGAAAAGAAAGCATTTAATTTAGATGCACTGAGTACAGCTGTTCAGTTCATCACTACTGGTGGTGGAACTGCTACTACAAGCGGTACAAGTGTTGAATTCCAGGGAGGAACTACCGGTACCGATTTCAATATCGTTGCTGATGGTACTGCCAAGACTGTTACTTTCAATATTCCTGATGCGAGTGCTTTGGATGCTACTCATACCACAGCTCAACGTGGTTTGGTATCTACAAGTGCACAGACCTTCGGCGGTAGCAAAAGCTTTGCTTCTAAAGTTGCTGTAGGTGCAACAGATACAACTTCATCTACTTTCCAGGTAACAGGTTCTGTTGCAATGTCTATCAAACCAGTAACTGCTGCATATACTATCACAGATGCTGATAATACTATCCTGGCCAATGCTACAGGTGGTGGATTCACAGTAACCTTGCCTGCTCCTAATGCTACAGGTGCTACAAGCAATGTTGGCCGCATTTACACTATTAAGAAAATAGGTACCGGGGATATAGATAATCCGATAACTGTTGTATCTGGTGGTGGTGCTAACATTGAAGGTGGTACTACTTACATGATCTATAATGACTGGACATTCATTACAGTTCAGACGGATGGCACTGCCTGGTACATCGTCAAGAAATAAAAATATTGGATCTGACAGGAGCGGTCTTTCACCGCTCCTGTTAATTTTTAAAATGACATTTCTTGAAACCAATTATTATCTATGAAAACAATGAAATGCAGTGGAGCGCTTGTGTGCCTGTTTTTATTGTTAACCCCATTTGTAAACGCACAGCAGCTTAAGCTGGGCACAGCTCCAAGTATAATTGAGAAATCTGCTTTATTAGATCTGAACAGTGATAAACAAGGATTGTTATTACCCCGTATTAACGATTTTTCTGTAGCTCCTTTAAGCACAGCTCCTGATGGCATGCTTATCTACTCTGTAACTGATAAGTTATTGTACATAAAAAAGAACGGCATCTGGAGAAAATTGATAGATGAAACAAATAGTATTGCATCCGTAAACGGACAAACTGGTCCTGTTGTTAATTTAACCACCAACAATATTTCTGAATCTGTGAACCTGTATTATACAGATACAAGGGCCAGATCAGCTTTCAGTGCAGGTACCGGTATTAACTTATCCGGTGCAGGCGTTATTTCAGCTTTAAATACTTCTGCTCTCTGGAACGCTTCCCAGCTCCAGGGACGTAACATATCTACCAATGCTCCTGCTAATAACGATGTGCTTGCCTGGGATAATGCCACCAGCACATGGTTGCCCAGGAGTGGTACCGTCGGTTCCGTTACTTCTGTAGGCCTGGCATTGCCATCTATTTTTACCATAAGTAACAGCCCGGTCACATCATCCGGTACTTTAACAGGGACCCTTGCTTCGCAGACCTTAAGTACTGTATTTGCTGCACCAGTTGCAGCCAATGGAGTACCTTCTTTCAGAGCATTAGATCCCCTCGATATTCCTTCACTGGATGCTGCTAAAATCACTTCAGGCATTTTACCATTTGCAAGAGGTGGTACTGGTGTTGGAACGATCGGTACTGCAGGACAGTTAGTCCGTGTAAATCCGGGCGCTACCGCGTATGAATTCTTTACTCCTTCTTACCTGACAGCAAATCAGACTATCACCTTAACCGGGGATGTGACTGGTAGCGGTACTACCAGTATTGCAACAACTCTGGCAAATGCAGGTACGGCAGGTACTTATACTAAAGTAACAACAGATGCCAAAGGACGTGTAACATCAGGTACTACGCTTGCTGCTACAGATATCCCTGCCGGCTCAACGAATTATATTCAGAATATCAGTTCAGGTACACAAACAGCCAACTTTAATATTAGTGGTAATGGTAGTGTTGGCGGTACATTTAATACTACAGGTGCTACTACGCTGGCATCAACACTTGGTGTGACTGGTGCTACGACGTTAGGATCTACGCTTGGGGTAACTGGTAACACAACTTTAAATGGTTCGTTAAGTCTGCCATCACTGACTACCGGCTCTGTTTTATTCACAGGCGCAAGTGGGCTAGTGACTCAGAATAATACCAATTTCTTCTGGGATAATACCAATAGCCGTTTAGGGCTGGGTACCAACACGCCAAACAATATGTTGGAAGTAGGCGGTACAGTCGCTGCTTCCGGTTTATCGGGGTTACGTCTTACCGGAATGGGCACAGCCACGTTGCAATCACCGCTTACGAATGTATTAGCTTTGAATGCTACCGGAGATGTGATCGTGACTAGTAATCCTGCTGCCAATAACTGGTTGCTCACCGGTAATACAGGGAATGCAAGTACTGCATTTCTTGGAAATACAGATGACAAGTCAATGGTTATCAAATCCAATAACTTATCCTACCTGGAATTTGCACGCAGGCAAACTTTAGGGCTTGTACAGTCTTATACCGATTATACCGATCCGGATGAAAAAGTAACGTACGTACGTTCTGCCATGCAATTCGAAGTGCCGGCAACAGTGAATTTCTATAAACCTAAAATGTGGACCACTTCTGATGGTAACTTCAGAATGAAAGGACCATCTGCGGGTACGGACTATTTTGAATTTGGAGCTACCGGTACAAGTAATAACGGAGGTTTTGAATTTATTATCGGGGATGATGGAGATGAGCCTATTGTATTCAAAAGCTATTATTATGTTACGACTGCAACAACCGAAATCATGCGGTTGCAGAATAATAATGTAGGTATTGGCCTGGCAGGTGCTTCTCCTGTGAAACGTTTACATGTCGATGCTAATAATGATGCTATCCGTATTGTTAACCTGGCCAGTAGTGGTACAGGTAATCCATTGGTAATAAATTCTTCCGGTGATATTAAACAAACGACTGCATTGGATGGGGTGACTATTGGAGCAACAACCAGGGCTACAGGCGCATTCACAACTGCAACGGCGACAACATTAACAGCAACTACTTTAGTCACGCCTGTTAATTCAGTCACTCTTGTTAACGGTAATAATAATAATATTAGTGTAGGTGCTGCATCTTTTGTAAGGATCACAGGACCTACTCTTGCATTTACTATTACGAGTATTGCAGCCGGAACTGATGGGCAGATGCTGACTATCTATAATGCTACCACGCAAAATATGACCGTGGCTAATCAAAGTGCTATTGGTGCAGCTACTGCAGCTAATAAGATTATCAGTACTACTGGTGCTGATATTGTAACAACTGGTATTGGTACGGTAACAATGATTTACTCAGCAACTGATGCAAGGTGGATCGTTACAGCATCTACTTTATAGTTGTCAGTAGTACGATTGGACATAAATGTTGGCATAACTAACAAAGACTCTAATATGGTAAAAACATAATAATTACATGAAGCGATATTTACTCTTATTATGTTTCCTTATTTTTTTCACAACTGCTTTCGCTCAGCAGGCGACTTACATCGCTTCGGACGGTAAGGTATGGAGTTATGGGAACGTCGCGTTTTTTGGTGATGTTACCAATGACGGATTATTAGGTTCAAATCCTTCATCCATTCTGTATTTTATTGGCAAGCAGTGGACCAATGGCTTCGCTGCTTTGCTGAATGACGAAAGTGCCTCAGGTGTGGACGGTATCGGTGGTACCTTCCGCTTTGCCGGTATTACTGGTCAGCAAACCGTTGCCGGTGGTTATAATGTGGCATCTAAATCCGGCGCCAGTTTTCCCAACCTGGAAGTAAGTAACCCGAATGGCATACTGTTGGCAGATCTCAATGATCTGAAAGTAAGGGACTCCCTCAAATTCACCAATGGCAGCATTTTCCTGAATGGATGGAATCTGCAGGTAGGCCAGAATAACCCAGGTAACATTACCGGTTATAATCAGTCGCGTTTTATAGTTACCGGTACCGGTAGCTCAGGTGGCTTTTTATACCGTTCGAAATTAACAACATCAACAGGCCCTGTCGTATTTCCTATAGGTACTACTGCTACCAACTATGCTCCCGCAGGTGTAGTATATGGTGGTCCTGCCGACGACTTTAAAGCAAGAGTGTTTGACAGTGTTTACCAGTACGCGACATCCGGTTATACTATTAACGACAGCGTAGTGTACAAAACCTGGAACGTAGGGCAGGAAAACCCTGGTAAAGGCCCTGTGACAATGACCCTGCAGCACATGGATACAGAAGAAGGAGTGGATTATGTGACCAACAGGGACAGCAGTTATATCAGTCAGTTTATAAATAGTAGCTGGGAAAGACGTACCGGTGTGAATGATAATATGGGACCCGGTACACTGATTTACAGCGGAGCACTCTCTGGTGCTACTATGCATGCCCGCACCTTTGCCGACCTCGGCATGAACACATATCTGACCAAATTTGCTTCCATTGCTTATTACCTGCCTGCTGATATCATACACTTTAATGCTTATCGTGTAAGTGATGCACTGGCAGACCTGGTATGGACCACTTCCCGTGAAACCAACAACGCAGTATTTGAGATAGAGCGGATGTATGATAATGAAACATCATTCACAAAAATTGCGACTGTACCAACAAAAGCGCCGGGAGGAAACAGTACATCCCGACTGGATTATTTCTATGAAGATCCTAACAGTTATGATGGATGGACTTACTATCGCATTAAGGTAGTTTCTATATCAGGTAAATACCTGTACACAGATGTAAGAGAAGTACCACCACTGATAAAAGTAACTGTTTATCCGAACCCGAACTTTGGTCAGTTTAAGGTAGATATCAAGGGTATCAAAGTTCCATTGGTATTACAGATGATCGATACATGGGGACAGGTAGTCCGTTCTCAGGTAGTTGTGAAGAGCGGTGAAGTACAGATAACGGATATGCCGGCTGGCACTTACTTCCTGGTGTTAACATATAAAGATTCCAGGAAGCAGGCCTATGTGTGCAAAGTAATTGTGATAGATCATTGATAGCTATGATGATAATTTTTGAAAATATTAGAAAGGGACATTTAATAAAAAACTGAAGAAAAGCGCAGGACTTGCCCCCTGCGCTCTTCTTCTTTCCCGCATATATATAGTCCTGACCAACTAAGAGATATCTATGAAGCCAACATTTTACATTCGATTATTTGCATTGTTTTTAAGCGTTACGCCTACCGTATTATTTGCACAGCAGTTAAAACTGGGAGATAACCCAAGTAATTTGCAGAAGTCTGCACTGCTTGAACTGGAAAGTAAATCTCAGGGTTTGTTATTACCACGTATTTCAGATACCACACAGGCAACCATTAAAACAGCGCCTGATGGTATGATCATTTTCCTTACCCTGAATAACAGTTTATATATCCGTGCAAATGGTTCCTGGCAAAAACTAATTCCGGAAGGGCAGGCAATTAAATCAATGAACGGATCTACTGTTCCAGTACAAACAATTACCACTACCAGTAATGCTGCTCCTGCATCTATTACCACCACAGCCGGTAACCATTTTATAAATCTGCCGGATGCCAGCTCATCTTACAGTGGATTTATGGGAACAGGGATACAGACCTTTGCCGGAGATAAAACATTCAATGGTAATCTGACGGCTAACCAGGATTTTTACCTGACAGGCATTGCTGTAGATAATACAAAAGATAGTGTGCTGTTGATTAACAGTGGTAAAGTATGGAAGAAACAATTAACGGGTCTCCCTCCCATTGGAGCTGCCGGTGGAGACCTTACGGGAACATATCCTAATCCTGTTATAGCTGCCGGTGCGGTAACCGGGGCTAAGATGGCACAGGCAGGCGCAACTACCGGGCAAACATTAGAATGGAACGGCACTACATGGGCACCTGCTACCGATGATGGTATCACTTCTGTAGGGTTAACACTGCCCTCTCTTTTTACGGTTACTAACTCTCCACTTACAGCAAACGGAACGATAGCAGCAACACTTCAGTCACAAACAGCTAATACTATATTTGCAGCGCCTAACGGAGCCGCAGGTACACCAACCTTCCGTACATTGGCAGCCGCAGATATTCCTGCATTGCCTTTCAGTAACATTACTGGGATTGTACCGATCGCACAGGGTGGTACTGCATTAAATGCAGTTGGTGCAGCAGGTACTGTGCTGACAAGTAACGGAACGAATCTTTCTTATGTAACACCCTCTGTTACTTTAGCAGGAGATGTTACCGGTGCAAGTGGTGCAAATGTAATCGCTGCAAAAGCGGTTACGTATGCTAAAATACAGGATGTAAACACACAGAAGATATTAGGAAGATATACAGCCAGTACAGGCAGTGTACAGGAAGTATCCCTGGATAATTCTATAAAATTAACTACAGCAGGTATCTTGTATGCAGATAGTTCTTTAGCTATCTGGAATGCAAGTAGGTTCTTAGGAAGAGCATTATCTCCTACAGCGCCAACGGCCGGACAGATATTGAAATGGAATGGTGCTACATGGGCGCCTGCGGCAGATGATAACTCAGGTACCTTAACCTCTGTTGGCCTAACACTACCATCTATTTTTAGTGTAACAAATTCACCGCTTACAGCAAATGGAACGATAGCAGCAACACTGCAATCACAAACAGCTAATACTGTATTTGCAGCGCCTGACGGAGCGGCAGGTACACCTGCTTTCCGTGCATTGGCAGCAGCAGATATTCCTGCATTACCTTTCAGTAACATCACCGGTATAGTGCCTATCGCACAGGGTGGTACTGCTTTAAGTACTGTTGGTGCAAATGGTACTTTCCTTACAAGTAACGGTACTGCCATTGCTTACCGTACTTTAACTGCTACTGACATTCCCAGCCTGCCTTTCTCTAAGATCACAGGTACTGTACCAACTTCACAGGGAGGAACAGGATTAACTGCAGTTGGTGCAGCAGGTACAGTACTGACAAGTGATGGAACGAATCTTTCTTATGTAACACCCTCTGTTACTTTAGCAGGAGATGTTACCGGTGCAAGTGGCGCAAATGTAATCGCCGCAAAAGCGGTTACGTATGCTAAAATACAGGATGTAAACACACAGAAGATATTGGGAAGGTATACAGCCAGTACAGGTAGTGTACAGGAAGTATCCCTGGATAATTCTATAAAATTAACTACAGCAGGTATCTTGTATGCAGATAGTTCTTTAGCTATCTGGAATGCAAGCAGATTTTTAGGAAGAGCATTATCTCCTACGGCACCTACAGCCGGACAAATCTTAAAATGGAATGGTGCCACATGGGCGCCTGCGGCGGATGATAACTCAGGTACCTTAACCTCTGTTGGCTTAACATTACCATCTATTTTTAGTGTGACAAATTCGCCGCTTACAGCTAATGGAACGATAGCGGCAACACTGCAATCACAAACAGCTAATACCGTATTTGCAGCGCCTAACGGATCCGCAGGTGCGCCAACCTTCCGTACATTGGTGGCAGCAGATATTCCTGCATTACCTTTCAGTAACATCACCGGTATAGTTCCTATTGCACAGGGTGGCACTAATTTATCCACAGTTGGTGCAGCAGGTACAGTGCTGACAAGTAATGGAACAATCCTTTCTTATGTAACACCCTCTGTTACTTTAGCAGGAGACGTTACCGGTGCAAGTGGTGCAAATGTAATCGCTGCAAAAGCGGTTACGTATGCTAAAATACAGGATGTAAACACACAGAAGATATTAGGAAGATATACAGCCAGTACAGGCAGTGTACAGGAAGTATCCCTGGATAATTCTATAAAATTAACTACAGCAGGTATCTTGTATGCAGATAGCTCTTTAGCTATCTGGAATGCAAGTAGGTTGCTGGGAAGATCACTGTCTCCTACAGCGCCAACAGTCGGACAGATATTGAAATGGAATGGTGCTACATGGGGTTCTGTATCAGATGATGGGTTGACTTCTGTTGGCTTAACTCTACCATCTATTTTTAGTGTAACAAATTCGCCGCTTACAGCTAATGGAACGATAGCGGCAACACTACAATCACAAACAGCTAATACCGTATTTGCAGCGCCTAACGGATCTGCAGGTGCGCCAACCTTCCGTACATTGGCAGCCGCAGATATTCCTGCATTACCTTTCAGTAACATCACGGGCATAGTTCCTATCGCACAGGGTGGTACTAATTTATCTGCAGTTGGTGCGGCAGGTACAGTGCTGACAAGTAACGGAACGAATCTTTCTTATGTAACACCTTCTGTTACTTTAGCAGGCGATGTTACAGGTGCAAGTGGCGCGAATGTAATCGCTGCAAAAGCGGTTACGTATGCTAAAATACAGGATGTAACTACACAGAAATTATTGGGTAGATATACAGCAGGTACAGGGACCGTTCAGGAAGTAACACTGGATAATTCGGTGAAGCTAACGACAGCGGGTACACTTTATGCAGATAGCTCACTGGCCATATGGAATGCCAGCGCATTACAAGGCAGAAGGATATCGGGAGTTGCCCCTACAGATAATTATATACTTAGATGGGATGCTGCAACCAGCACCTGGGGGCCTGAAGCGGAAACAAGTGCTTCTAACTGGTTATTTACAGGTAACAGCAACACAACGGCTACCAGTTTCTTAGGTACTACAGTTGATCAGCCAATGGTACTGAAATATAATAACAATGAACTCTTCCGTGGTACAAAAGGAACAGGTATTTACGCATCTAAAACAGTATCTCTCTTTAATGGAGCGACTTCCTATAATGGTCATCCGGTTGTTATTAAAGCAAATGGCCCTGATGTGCTTGCGTTCCAGGATTCTGTTGGTACCTTGAGGTGGCACTGGAATCTGTTGGGTCCTGCGAATACTACCGGGTTGAACTTCGTAGAGTCAAATGTAGCAGACTACCGCTTGTTTCTGCAACCTGGTGGGAATGTGGGGATAAATACCGGTACACCATCAGCAACGTTGGATGTAGAAGGTACCGTACAATTTGGTGTGGGAGGTAGCGTATTAACTAATATTATTAAAGTAACCGGAACTACAACAGGTGCAATAAGTCCTACTACAACAACACCTGTAACGGTGACTTTTACGGTGACTGGTGCACTAACTACCGGAAGTGTTATTGTGAGTCCGCAAGCTGCATTTCCAACCCCGAGTGGAAGTGTGGGAGCACTGGCGATTGGTGTAGCATATGTATCAGCGGCAAATACAGTTTCAGTCAGATTTATAAATACAAGTACAAACGCTGTAACACTTCCTACGAACAGTAAATTCAATATTACTGTCATAAACTAATAAAGATCAGTCTGTTTTTCACGAATAGAATCTGACTCCGGAATCTCTGCTAAATTATTACAAGCAGGGGCTCCGGAGTCAGATTTTTCATTACCCAACAACGCTGATGTTTCCTCCTATAGCCTCTTCACAGCAAAAAAGCACTAAATGACGGGTGTTTTTTTCATTAATTTGAGTACAAGCCCTCTATTCTACTTTTCTCTCTCCCTAATTCCCCTGTTTTCCTGTTAACTTTATAACCAGCACAGTTATAATATACCTATACCTAAGAGACCTACCCATGAATGCACAACCGAAACTGTATACAGTATTCATTCTGTTATTGTTTATATCCACGCTTACGCATGCCCAGTTAAAACTAGGGGATAGTCCTGGTTCCATACAGAAATCTGCTTTACTTGAACTGGACAGTAAATCGCAGGGGTTATTATTACCCAGGATTTCAGATACTACACAGACCACCCTTAAGAGTTCTCCCGATGGGATGATCATCTATTTTATACCAAATAAAAGTCTGTATATACATGCTAATAATGCATGGGTAAAACTATTGCCAGAAGGGAATACGATCACTTCCCTCAACGGGCAAACCGTCGCCACACAATTGTTAAAAACAACTAACGTGGCAGGCACATACGCAATTACTTCAACAGGGGGTAATCACACACTCAATATTCCCAATGCTACGGCTACTACAAATGGCTTTATGAGTACCGGTGCCCAGGTATTCGCAGGCAGCAAAATATTCAACGGTGCCCTGATTGCCAATGGTTCATTTATTCTGAACAATGGGATGACATCCACTACCGGTGCGATGAATGTTATTACTTCCGCATCTCAGCCTATACAGCTGATCAGTGGCGATATTACTGAAATATATGGCACATCGGTTTCTATTGGAAGTGCAACCGGCACTACTATTGCGCAGGACCTGTACCTGCCGAATATCCAGGTGGATGATACAAAAGACACAGTGCTACTGATAGATCAGGGAAAGGTGTGGAAGAAAAGATTAGGCGCTACTACACAAACACTTCCGATAAGAGTGGTAACAGATGTCACCAGCGTCACGGACGATGATTATACCGTTATAAGAACGGGTACAACCGGAGGAGCAGTTAATATTACGTTACCTTCGGCTACAGGGCGTACAGGCAGAGTATTTATCATCAAACTGGCAAAGGGGGCGTCGGATGTAGTTGTAAATGCCAGTGGAAGCAATTTTGAGGGAGATGATAGTAACTCCGGTTTTAGCCTCACCAATGGAGAAAGTGCGACGGTACAATCGGACGGTACTTACTGGTATATCGTATCAACAGCTAATCCTCTTTAAGGTAGTGCTTCAGTTTGATTACATAATCTTCCCGCCAGATGTTGTTGCTCATAAATAAACCTATCTGGCGTGAATATCAGGTGAAGTTAAATTGAAAACAAATCCCGGGCCCATATTCCAAAGCTAAATCAGAGAGCTAAACAGCCAGATGCAGTGTATTTATGAGCAACAACATCTGATAAATGACTTTAACATAATTACTAACCTTATAGTTGTTGATTTTTCCATTTTTACTTTAACTTTACACCGTCAATTCTTACCCTTGTTCATTTAATTACCTGGTTTTGAAAAAAGTCATTATCACAATAGATGGTTACTCTTCCTGTGGGAAAAGCACACTGGCCAAACAACTGGCAGGAGAACTGGACTATGTGTATATAGACAGCGGAGCCATGTACCGTGCTATCACACTGTATTTCATACAGAACCGTGTAGACTGGAACAATACGGATGAGGTAAAAGAAGCCCTGCGTAATATTTCCCTGGAGTTCGTGTACAACCCGATTACCAATGTATCGGAAATAAACCTGAACGGTGAGAATGTAGAGCACATGATCCGTGAAATGCTGGTAGCCGAAAAGGTAAGTGAAGTGGCCGCCGTAAAAGAAGTAAGGGAATTTGCCGTGGCACAGCAACAGCAGATGGGAAAGCAACGGGGCATTGTAATGGATGGCCGGGATATAGGTACCACTGTATTCCCGCATGCAGAACTGAAAATATTTATGACGGCAGATACTGCCATCCGTGTGGAACGCAGGTATAAAGAACTGTACGCCAAAAACAAAAATATCACCCTGCACGAGATCAAAGAGAACCTGGAATTACGCGATTATATAGACACTAACAGGGAAATTAGCCCCCTGCGAAAGGCTGAAGATGCTATCATATTGGATAACAGCCAGTTAAGTGCTGAAGAACAACTCCGATTAGTGATGCAATGGGTCGACGATGCGATAATGGTGCAATCTTAACTGAGAAAAGGCCAAATTATAGAACAATCTTTCTGATTTTATTTTAATATTAGAGAAACCTTTATTAAATTTGTTTAAATGCCGGTATCATTCCGGCCGAAAAACCCTTATAATTTTCCACATCCTCCAGAATTTCCTGCATTTTATAATGACCGTATTTTTTTGAATACTGCCTTCAAGCACTTTCAAAATCATCATATGTGTTTCCAATAGTGGTCAAGAGAAGTCTTGTAGGATCTTTGAGGTCTTATCATAGCTATATCCGGAGACCTGCTATTAACCGTAAGAAGACTCAACACTTATATATTCAGCGTTGTGGCTAGTAATATTTAAAACTTAATGTGGATAAGGCGGGTTCGCCTGTACTCGTCCATATTTTCAGTAGGTGTATTCGGTTAATAGGAAGAAGGGGCGAATTCTTTCGCCCTTTCGCTTTTTTGACTAACTTGTGCTTATACCTTGCTGATGCATGTTTAAAGGCTGTTACTTATTAATCATCCTGCTCTGGTTAACAAAAGGGGACATTTACGGACAGGATTCTATCCTTGTTTTCCATACACTGGATTCAGCCAGACTATTGCCTGGTGATACCGCTAAGGTAAACTGGCTGATAGACAAGGGTAAGGCCATGGGCCATTATTTTGATAAACGTAAGGTAGAAAACCCATTCTTCCAGGAAGCAATCGTTACTTCCCAACATCTCCGGTATTTCCGGGGCCTGTTCAGTGTGTACAATGAACTGGGCATCTCCAAAAGAAATAAATCAGAATATATCCTGGCTTCAGATTATCATGAAAAGGCCATTAAATATGCTGAAGAGGCAAAAAATGACCTGATGCTGACTATCGCCCTCAATAATACAGGGGTAGATTACCGGCGGCAGGAAAAGCTGGAGAAAGCATTCGGATATCATTTCCGTGCATTACAACTGGCGGAAAAGATCAATGATGTTCGTAATATCTGTGTGGCTATCAACAGTATAGGTAATATTCAGCTGTCTTCCGGAAAGTATGAGGATGCGATTGCACATTTCAATAAAGCCCTGCTGCTGGAACGCGAGAATAACAATAGCCTGGGTACGGCCATTAATCTTGGAAATATAGGGTATGCCTACCAGGGATTGGGTAAACTGGACCTGGCCATAGAATATTATAAGAAGTCCCTGGCCGTGAACCAGGTACTGAATAACAGTACCGGGCTGGCCATCTGTTATAATGCACTGGGAGATGCCTATAAGGAAAAGAAAGACTATGCCAGTGCAATGGAATACCTGCATAAAGCGCTGGTAGTGAATAGTAAAGTGGAAGATAAAGTGCATGAGGCAGAGAGTTACCTGAGCATTGGCAAGTTATGGAGCCTGCAGGGTAAACATGAGGAAGCACGCAAAAATATCCAGGCATCTATTGACCTTAGCCTCTTATGGCGGTTCAAACTGATGCTGAAGGACGCCTATAAAGCATTGGCTGCCGATTATAAGGCCAGCGGAGATTTTGAAAAGTCTTTGAATGCGATGGATAAGTCGTTATTGTACAAAGACAGCCTGCTGGATGAAAATTCTGCGCAGGCACTGGCACAGACACATGCCATTTATGAGGTAGATAGAAAAGACAACCAGATCAAACTACTGGAACATGATAAACAGCTGAGCGAACTGCGTACCAAACGTAACGTGGTATATATCATTTCCTTAGCAGGATTTTTATTGATGCTTACGGTAGGTGGTTTCTTTTACATCCGCCACAGGAACCTGGAAACCAAAAAACAGACCTTACAACTGGAGCTGCGCTCATTACGTGCGCAGATGAACCCCCACTTTATATTTAACTCACTCAGTTCCATACATCGTTTCATCTGGAGTAATAACCAGGAGGAAGCATCAGACTACCTCACCAAATTCTCCCGGTTAATGCGCATGATCCTGGATAATACCCAGTACACCTTTATTTCTCTGAATAAAGAACTGGAATCGTTACGTTTGTATCTTGATCTTGAAAAATTGCGTTGTAATGATATTTTTGATTATCAGATCAATATAGCAGAAGATATCAATGAAGAAGAAGCGATGATCCCTCCCATGATCATACAGCCCTACGTTGAAAACGCTATCTGGCATGGACTGGTACATAAATGCGGCAAAGGACTATTGGAAATAAACGTAACGCTGAAAGGACGTGTATTGACCTGCACTGTTACGGATAATGGAATAGGAAGGAAAAAAGCGATAGAAATAAAAGAAAAAAAGGGACAAACGCACCGTTCGATGGGCATGAAGGTAACGGAAGGCAGGATAGATCTGATCAGAAAGATCAATAATACAAAAGAAGCAAACGTCAACATTACAGATCTGGAAGACGATGCCGGAATAGCCACCGGTACAGAGGTTAAACTCGTCTTACCGGTAGAATTTATTTTTTAATACACATAAGAGCATGAGCGAAATAAAAGCCATCATTGTTGATGACGAGCAGCACTGTATTGAGGCCCTTCATACAATGCTGCAAAAGAAATGCCCCGAAGTAACTGTGGTGGGAAGCGTAAACAGTGTAAAGGATGCAAGGGATATGATCTCCGAATTGCAACCGGATGTAGTATTCCTGGATGTTGAAATGCCTCATCAGAATGGGTTTGAATTATTGAAACTGTTTGATAAGATCAATTTCGACGTGATATTCACTACTGCCTACGAACAGTATGCTTTAAAAGCAATTAAGTTTAATGCGCTGGATTACCTGTTAAAGCCTTTTAGTGTAAAAGAACTGCAGGATGCTATTCAGAAATGTGTGAGCAGGCGTAACGGACTGGCAGGTGAAACACAGCATTCTCCTATTGAAGTATTCCTGCAGAACATGAAGACACTGCATCAGACACATAAGAAGATCGCACTGCCTACTATTAACGGATTGGTATTTATGCCGGTGCAGAATATCGTAAGATGCGAATCTACCGGTAACTATACCAGGATATTCTTTACAGATAAAAAAAACCTGATGGTATCCCGTCCGTTGAAAGAGTTTGAAGAGCTGCTTACAGATGTAGACTTTTTCCGCGTACATAATTCACATCTGATTAATCTTCAGCAGATGCAATCTTACATACAGGGAGAGGGTGGGTTTGCTCTCATGAGTGATGGAACGCAGGTAGAAGTTTCGAGAAGACGTAAAGCTGATTTCCTGAAAAAGGCGATGCAGTTCTAACCAGATTTAAGGTGTTTTATGCCACTTACAGGAAATTGACCACCAGATAATAATTGTTGGTTGTTGGCTGGAAAGGTAAAAACTACTTTTGGATCAGATTTTACCTTATTACAATATATAAATTTTTTTCTCTGCATTACTAGCATTGATTAGCCCCAAAGACAAAAGACACCAAGTGGTGTCTTTTGTGTTTTATGACTACTTGAATTTCGCCGCTAATTCTTCAATTTTATGTTCCAGTCCGTAGAAGGAGAGTAGTTTCCGTATTACTGCTTCTACTAATGCATCGGGGCAGGAAGCACCACTTGTGAGCAAAATAGTTACCTGTTCTTTTTGAGGCAGAAAGGTAAAGCTGTGTAATTCCTGCTTGTGGTGAAAATCCCAGTGTTCTATTTCATTGGCTGTTATCAGCTTCTCATCTGAGGAGATGAAGAAGGTAGGCAGCTGCTCTTCACAGAGTTCTACCAGGTGAGAGGTGTTGGAGCTGTTATAACCACCTACTACGATGGCAACATCTGCCTCTTCCCGGAGCAGACCGGTTACGGCGCTCTGGTTATCGTTTGTAGCATAGCAGAGGGTATCCCTTGCATCTGCGAAACGTTCACCTGCAGTGGTGGCCGTTAATGCATAGCGGTCTATCATTACATTGCGGATATAATCTGCAATGGCCTGGGTTTCAGTCGCCAGCATAGTCGTCTGGTTTACTACTCCTACACGTTGTAAGTCTTTTGCCACATCAAACCCGGGAGAGTATTGTCCTTTGAAGCGTTCATAGAACTCGGCCGCTGGGTTTTCTCCTGTGATGAAAGTAGCCAGCAGCTGTGCTTCTGCCATGTCTTTTACCACTACAGTAGGAGTACTGCTGGTACTATGGGAGAAGGTAGCCCTGGTTTCTTCATGCCCTGGTTTACCATGCACAATGACGGTGTAGGATTGCTGCCCGATTTGTTCGGCCTTGTTCCATACCCTTTCCACGAAGGGGCAGGTGGTATTATATTGGAGAGGGGCAATGCCGAGTGAGGTTAGTTTCGCTTCTATTTCCAGGGTGGTACCGAAGGCGGGGATGATAACAATATCATCCGGATGGAGCGATTCCCAGGGAACCAGCTGTTTGCCTGCAGTGTCCATAATGAACTGTACTCCTCTTGCCAGCAGGTCGTTATTGACGTGTGGGTTGTGAATCATTTCACTGAGGAGGAAGATCCTTTTATCCGGGTTCTCGTCGAGTGTTCTGAAAGCTATCTCAATAGCATTTTCCACGCCGAAACAGAAACCGAAATGGCGGGCCAGTAATACTTTCAGCGGACCGAAATCCAGTACGGTCGGTGTAAAATCCTTCTTCATGCGGTCCAGCTGCTTGCGGCTGTTTTTGATAGCCGTGATCAGCGGACTGCGATATATAACAGGGACGTTAAATGTTTTCATCTGGCGGCGAAGTTACAAATTTTGAGGGCCGGTTATTCCTGGCTCATTTTCTTTAACCAGGCTTTTTCATCAGGGCTCAGGCTTTCGAAGCCTTTGTCGTTGATTTTGTCCAGGAGCTGGTCCAGGCGAAGTTGCCTGTTTTCTTCCGGTCCGTTCTTCACCACTTTCAACGGCGACTTCTTGGGTTTGAACATCTGCTTGCGTCTGGAGGTAGCTTCTACCCGTACCCGTCTGTTGAACAGCCATATTAAAGGCTGGCAGATATCGGTACCATTGTCCAGGAGCTTCACGTATACAAAACCCATTAATGCACCACCCAGGTGAGCCGCGATGCCGCCGGTGTTACCATCAGGTATGGCGATAACGTCCAGTATCACGAGAGCCAGGGCCAGCCATTTTAAGCGGATGGATCCCAGGAAAAGCAAGCCTATTTCGTAATCGGGGATTTTGGTAGCGCAGGCCACCAGTAAGCATATTACGGAAGCAGAGGCTCCTATGAGGGTACCATCAAGGCTGGGGTAAGCGAGATTGTAGACCAGGAGAAATACCAGTCCGCCCGTAATACCACCCAGCAGATAGAGCGGTAATACCCGGTGATTGCCCAGGAATGACCGGAAGAGATTACCAAACCAGTAGAGGTTCAACATGTTGAAGAAAACATGAAAGATGGCAACATGGGTGAACATATAGGTAAATAACCCCCAGGGCTTTACAATAAAAGCAGGTAATGCAGAATGCAGGGACAACTGCTCATATAAAAAGGTGGGTATAAAACCCGCGGCAGGAGATATCCATCCCGCCACATGCACTACTCCCAGCAGGAGGAATACAACAATGTTCCAGAAAAGTAAATGGTTAATTGTGTTTCCTTGTCTCAGCCAGTAGCGAATATCAGATCTGAAAGAGGTTCCGTTCATACTTGAAAATTAGTACAAAATCTGCATTCCTAAATCTATTTGGGGCTACATTTTTACGAGTGGCAGGGACGAGGATTTTGGCGTTTTTTTATGATTATTCAGTATCTTTGCCGTCCAATTAAAACTTCCGGCTTAATCTCCGGGGGATATTTTATCAAAAAGTAATAACAAAATTTTGGAAGAAAACAACATTATTAACGAACAAAACGCTGAACAGCAGGCTCCTGTGGCAGTTAGTGCCCAGGCAGAAACAGCGACAAAAAATGCACCTGTTGCAGTACAGACCGCTCACGATGATTTTGACTGGAGCGTGGACAAACGTAACGTATCTTCTTATAGCCAGGAAGAGAAAGTTAAGTATGACCAGACTTACGACAGCACTTTCAAAGTGATAGAAGAAAATGGTTTGCTCACTGGTACCGTGGTTGGTTTAACCAAAACGGACGTTGTCATCAACATCGGTTTCAAATCAGATGGTCTTATCTCTCTGAACGAGTTCCGCGACCTGCAGGGCCTGAAAGTAGGAGATGAAGTAGAAGTACTGGTTGTAGAAAAAGAAGACCGGGATGGTAACCTGCACCTGAGCCGTAAACAAGCTCGTCAACAGCGTGCATGGGAAAAAATCGTTGAAGTGTACAAAACAGGCGAAGTGGTTACTGGTACTGTTACCAGCAAAACCAAGGGCGGCCTGATCGTGGATGTTTATGGTATGGAAACATTCTTACCAGGTTCACAGATCGACGTTAAACCTGTTACTGATTACGATCAGTTTGTTGGTAAAACAATGGAATTCAAAGTGGTTAAGGTTAACGAAGCCATCAGAAACGCAGTTGTTTCCCACAAAGCGCTCATCGAAAGCGATATCGAACAACAAAGAGTGGATATTATCTCCAAACTGGAAAAAGGCCAGGTATTGGAAGGTACTATCAAAAATATTACAGACTTCGGTGCATTCATCGATCTGGGTGGTCTGGACGGCTTGCTGTACATCACCGACATCAGCTGGGGCCGTATCTCTCACCCAAGCGAAGTACTGCAGATGGATCAGAAGATCAATGTGGTTGTACTGGACTTCGACGACGAGAAAAAACGTATCAGCCTTGGTTACAAACAACTCACTCCCCATCCTTGGGATACCTTACCAGCTAACATCACAGAAGGTGCGCGCGTGAAAGGTAAAGTAGTGAACATTGAAGATTATGGTGCATTCCTGGAAATTCTGCCTGGTGTGGAAGGACTGGTACACGTATCTGAAATCTCATGGGCTTCTACACCAATCAATGCTAAGGAATTCTTCAAATTGGGAGAAGAGTACGAAGCAGTGGTAGTTACCCTGAGCAAAGACGAGCGTAAAATGAGCCTGTCTATCAAGCAACTGACTGAAGATCCTTGGGCTACTATTGAAACTAAATTCCCGCTGGAAAGCCGTCACAAAGGTATTGTGAAGAACATTACTCCTTATGGCGTGTTCGTTGAGCTGGAAACAGGTATCGGTGGTATGATCCATATCTCTGATCTGAGCTGGATCAAACGTTTCAATCACCCAAGTGAGTACACTAAAGTAGGTAGCGAAATCGAAGTAGTGATACTGGGTATTGACAAGGATAACCGCAAACTGAGCCTGGGCCACAAACAAATTGAAGAAGATCCATGGAACACTTTTGAAACTATCTTCCCGATTGGTTCTATCCATGAAGGTACTGTAGTGAAGAAAGATGACAAGGGTGCTACTGTTCAATTACAATATGGTCTGGAAGCTTACGCTCCTGCCCGTCACCTGCGCACTGAAGATGATAAACCAATCAGCGTTGAAGATGTGAAAGAATTCATGATCATTGAATTCGATCGTAGCGAAAAACGTATCCTGGTTTCTCATACAAGAGTTTGGGAACAGGTGAAGAACGAAGAAAAAGCTGTAGTTGCGAAAGAAAAGAGAGCAGATGCTGATAACACTCGTAAGGCAGTTAAAACCATTCAGAGCAAAGTAGAAAAAGCTACTTTAGGTGATCTGGGTGCTTTGGCTGAACTGAGAGAAAAACTGAAGCAGTCTGAAGGTGGTGAAGAAGAGAAAAAAGCATAATAACTTTTTTTAGGTTGAAATAATACAGGGGCTGTTTCGAAAGGAACGGCCCCTGTTGCTTTTTAGCAAATACAAAGAGTCTATCAAAAGTAACTGATAACCCCTCAACACGTTTGTGGCAAAACATAATGCATTTTGTAACAAGACAAAAAAGGCTCCGTGAGGAGCCTTTTTTGTATCTAAAGAATTGACTTATAGCTTATTAAGTAGGTAAGGGTGCGTGTGTCCATCACCGATAGCCCTTTTCAGAAGTGTCCCTGGAACTCTTTTACAGGCTTGCGATCAGAGATATAAACCATATATAAGCCATATATAAACCATATATAAGGCATATATAAAACATACTTCTAGAGGGATGCTTTATATATGCCTTATTTCTGTTTTACTAATACGATAAATAAATTTAAGAATATTTATCGGGTTATAGATAAGAAGGACCTTATACGGATATATACAGGACCCGGCCCGGAACAAGTTAAACTTATTCCGGGCCGGGTCCTGTAGTATATGGATGTTTTATAGTTTTGCTAAGATCCCGTCGTTGAACTCGGTGAGGGAGTTTAACTGTACATCTGCCAGGGCGTAGCGTTTGTTATTGCGGTTATGTGGCTCGGGGACCACCACTACCTTCATACGGGCAGCTTTGGCGGCTGTCATGCCGGTAACAGAATCCTCGAAGGCGATGCATTGCAGGGGAGTGCTGCCCAGTGCCTTTGCACAGGACAGGTAAACAGCCGGGTGTGGTTTACCATGTGTTTCAAACTCTGCGGAGGAGATCACCTGGAAACGGTCCTTGATACCGAAATGCGTCACAGCGGCCTGGATCAGGCGCATAGGAGAGGAAGATGCCAGTCCTATTTTGAAATTCTTCTGTTCGAAATAGTGGAGAATGTATTCCAGTCCTTCCATTATCTCACCTTCTGCTACGATTTTGGCGGTAACGCTATCAATGATCTCATCCGTCACCAGTTCTGAATTTTTTCCTTCCCATTTGAAGAAATTATGCCAGTATTCCACCACTTCTGCTGTACGTAAGCCTGTAGTTTGACTTGCCTGCTCCATTGACAATTCCACTCCAACCGTAGCGAACACTTCCCGCATCGCCTGTCCCCACAGGGGCTCGGAGTCAATCAACAATCCATCCATATCAAAAATCACCGTATTGATCATGTGCTCTTTTCGTTTGTTTTGCGCGGCAAAGTTACATTATCATTCTAATGACAATAGAAAAATCCCGGATAGCATGTACGGCATCCATATGTAACCCGTCTATATGAAACTCTTCCAGCCATATCATTGCGCTGCGGATAAAATAATGACACACGGCATCCCAAGATGTATCGTCAAAGTTAGTCGCATACCCCTTGCTTTTTAATAAATTCTAATATACCCCCCCTTTTTTTATGAAAATTTCCTTTGGAAATCTCACTTAGATTTATAACTTTGCTATAGTCTACAAAAACGATGGGAAATATGGATAGTAATCTGATGATAGCGAATTTTGAGTGCCGTTGCTGTAACGCAGAGGTAAGAGCGGAGGCGTAGATGTATACCAACTGATGATCAATCAAGAATCAAACAAGATATACAAAGCCTCCGTTCTTACGGAGGTTTTGTGCTTTATATAGGCTTAATAAGGAAGTGTTTAATCTGATAATTTACCACCACCAAGAAAATAATTGATATGCAAAGCTTCAGAACAGAACTGGAAAATCCTGTTGTAGAGAAGGACATAATAGAGTTGGAGAAAAAGATCCGTTTATTCCGTGAAGGACAGATACCGGAAGAGAAATTCCGTAGCCTGCGTCTTGCAAGAGGTATTTACGGACAGAGACAGCCAGGAGTTCAAATGATACGTATCAAACTGCCCTATGGTAAAATGACCCTGGAACAGTGGAAACGTATGTCTGACGTTTCTGATGAATATTCTACCGGTAACCTGCATCTGACCACCCGCCAGGATATCCAGATCCACTTCGTGAGCCTGGAAAGGACGCCTGAACTGTGGACCAAACTGGACCTCGACGATATTACCATACGTGAAGCCTGCGGTAACACCGTAAGGAATATTACCGCTTCTGACAAAGCTGGTATAGACCCCGCTGAACCGTTTGATATTACTCCTTATGCTGATGCAGCGTTCCGCTATTTCCTGCGTAACCCTGTATGCCAGGACATGGGCCGTAAATTCAAGATAGCCTTCTCCAGCAGCGATGCAGATACTGCCTGGGCTTTCATGCACGATATAGGCGTGATTCCTAAGATCCGTGAAGTGAACGGACAGCAGGTACGCGGCTTTAAAGTGATGATAGGTGGTGGCCTTGGTGCACAGCCTTACCTGGCGCACATTGCTTACGAATTCCTGGAAGCGGATCAGTTGATCCCATATATAGAGACCGTATTGCGTGTATTTGACAGAAATGGTGAAAGAGCCAGTCGTCATAAAGCACGTATGAAATTCCTGATCCAGAAACTCGGGTTTGAAGAATTCACCAGGCTGGTAGAGGAAGAACGCCTTGCCAACAAAGTGAAGACTTTCCATGTAGATGCTGATGTATGGGAAGAACCGGAATTACCTGCAGCAGATGCAGTATTACCGGCTTACACTATCAAAGACCCCAAGAAATATGAAATATGGAAGGCTACCAATGCTTTCCGGCAGAAGCAGGCAGATTATTATGCGGCTTATGTGCGTGTACCATTGGGTAACATCAGTTCCGTTATTTCCCGCCAGATCATTGAAGGGCTGAAACCAGCTATCGGCAATGATGTGCGCGTAACGGCCAACCAGGGTTTACTGCTGAAATACATATTACCGGCTCACCTGCCTTATGTGTTCAGCGTACTGGAAACGGCAGGTTTTGCTGAACCTGGTTTTGACAGTGTTGCTGATATCACAGCCTGCCCTGGTACGGATACCTGTAACCTGGCAATTTCCAGCAGCACCGGTATTGCTACCGCACTGGAACTGGTGATTCAGGAAGAGTTTCCCGACCTGGTATATAATAAAGATATTAAGATCAAGATAAGTGGTTGTATGAACTCCTGCGGTCAGCATGGTATTGCTGCCATTGGCTTCCATGGCAGTTCTGTGAAGAGTGGCGGTAAGGTATTGCCAGCCCTGCAGGTATTGCTGGGTGGTGGTATCGTTGGAGATGGCATAGGCCGTGTAGCGGATAAAGTAATCAAGGTCCCAAGTAAACGTGGTCCGGATGTACTGCGCTCCCTGCTGAACGATTACGAAACGAATGCACAGGAAAGCGAAAAATTCAATGATTACTATGATCGTCAGGGAGAGAAATACTTCTACGACCTGCTGAAACCATTGACAGACCTGACTACTCTGCAGAATGATGATTTTATCGACTGGGGACAGGGCGATAAATTCGCCACTGCCATCGGTGTAGGTGAGTGCGCAAGCGTGGTAATAGACCTGGTAGCTACCCTGTTATTTGAAGGGGAAGAAAAGCTGCAGTCATCTATCGTAGCTTTGGAAAGCAATCAGTACGCAGACAGTATCTATCATTCTTACTCCACTTTTGTACAGACAGCGAAAGCGTTACTGTTAGGAGAAGGCGTAAGCTGTAATACACAGACCGGCATCATCAATGACTTTGACAAACATTTCGTAGAAACAGGCAAATGGCCAATTGAAGGAGGCTTCAAAGAACTGGTATTACAAATCAACCAGCACGAACCTGCTGAAAGTTTTGCGAAAGCATATCACAAACAGGCAGCAGACTTCTATCAACAGGCACAGGCCCTCAGGCAGGTGTCAGGCACAGAAGTGTCTGCGTCTTAATCTTTAAAAGAGTACACTATGCAAAATATACATCCGAAATTAATACTGGTAGGAGCAGGTCCTGGTGATCCTGAGCTGATCACTGTAAAAGGGCTGAAAGCCATACAACAGGCCAGGGTAATTCTGTACGACGCATTGTCTAACAATGAACTGCTGGAGCATGCACCCTGCAACTGCTTAAAGCGTTTTGTTGGGAAGCGTGCCGGTATGCATGTGTACTCTCAGGATGAGATTAACCGTATGATCGTGAAGTATGCATTGACCTACGGGAATGTGGTACGCCTGAAAGGAGGAGATTCCTTTGTGTTTGGACGCGGACAGGAAGAACTGTCTTTCGCCCAGCAGTTTAATATAGATACGGAAGTCATTCCCGGTATCAGCAGTGCGATATCGGTACCGGCCTTTAACGGAATTCCGGTGACAGCGCGTAATGTGAGTGAGGGATTCTGGGTACTGACCGGTACCACACAGAATGGCAGCCTGGCAAGAGACCTCGATCATGCTATCCAGGTGAAAACGACAGTTGTGATATTGATGGGAATGAGTAAGCTGGAAGAGATATCTTCCGCATATATCGCGCAGGGAAAAGGTAATACCCCTGCTGCCATTATCCAGAATGGTACATTGCCCGACCAGAAAGTGGGCGTAGGTACCGTTGGAGAACTGGCAGCTATCGCCAGCAGGGGAGATCTCCGTAATCCCGCTATTATAGTTATAGGGGAAGTGGTACGTTTCCACGAGGCGTTCCAGTCCGTGAAGGAAAAGCTGGCTGCCGAATTTAAAATAGCCGTATAATCAGTTTAATTTCCCGGATGCCGGGGGGCGAAAGCCCTGATCAAAATAAATCAAAAGAATCCCTCTTTCAGGGATTCTTTTATCTGCTGATATTTGAGTAACTTTTAGATCAGTCTTTTTATAAATATGCCCATATGGAAGAGAATAATCTGTTTCCGGTATTTTTCAAGGTAAACCGTCTGCAACTGCTTGTAGTTGGCGGCGGTAATATCGGGCATGAAAAAGTAAGCGCTATCCTCAGCAATTGCCTGGACGCCAATATTACGGTGGTGGCTACCTGGTTCCTGCCGGAACTGGTGATGCTGGCCAAAACTGCACCCAATGTAACGTTAGTGCAAAAGCCATTCTCCTGCGGAGACATGCTGGGTAAAGACCTGGCTATTGCTGCCACTAATGACAAAGAACTGAACGGTTTAATATGGGAAAAGGCGAAGGGCAGCCGGGTGCTGATCAATGTGGCCGATACACCGGAGTTATGTGATTTTTATTTAGGTTCCGTTGTACAGAAGGGCAATCTCAAAATAGCTATTTCTACGAATGGTAAATCTCCCACCGTTGCGAAGCGTTTAAAAGAAGTATTACAGGAAGCCATACCAGGATCTATTAATGAGGTGCTGGATAAGTTACAAACGATACGTGACAGGCTGAAAGGTGATTTTACCGAGAAGGTGAAACAGTTGAACCAGATTACTGAGGTACTGGTAAAGAAAGACTAAACATTATAAGTTATTGATATATCCTACTTTTCCCGCGAAAAGCCCATTTTTCCACCACCAACGGATCAATTTTGCAATTTTATTATGAATAGATAGGTTTTTAACTATCCCTGGATAAAATGATCGCTCATTTTTTGTTTAATTTTCTATTTATATTAGATTATTAATAAAAATATATTTGTAAATTAGTATCATTGTATGTAAAAATCCAACAAGCCTTGTTATTTTTATAGAAAATTAGAAGGTATTTGTTGTTTTGGTGGAGATTTCAGGATTATAGGTAAAAATATAATTATTTTTAATGTGTCATTAGTTTCTTGTTATGCGCAATGTTTCGAAAAACAGGTTCAGCAGGGTAGTCATTAAGAAATCACCCTATATTGATTCGGTTGCTGTCATAAAATCCGATATCAAAACAGGGCCATTACAAACAATCATAAAACCAGCCAAAGGGGCAATATCAACTTACGACCGGCGGATAATAGCTGGCTCTGCCCTCTAAAATATTGAGGCATATAGCAAGTATATGCCCGAAGATAAACTAAAGTAGCGGTTACAGGCGGGGAACTTCCAGGCTAGGGTCAGCAAAGGCCAGCAAAGTTCTTGACCTCGCAGTTTCGGATAGTTATTATATCCCCGCCTTATGCCGCGCCAATTATAAAGAGATTCCCGCTTCCCCGAAGTATATACCTTATGCCGCAGGCCTGAAAGGGGCCTCGCTGAGGTATCATTAATAATTAAGACCGTTTATCAACCAAAATCTGAATTGTATCTGATTATTCACTATTGTATTTTATCAACCATTACTAAGCTGCACCAAACTAATCTGTTGATTAATAAGAGAAAAACGAAGAAAATCTAGTGAAGCAGATCCCCTGTAATATTCTTTGCATGCTGCCGGAATTCAGGGAAGGGAAACGGTTCATTGCAGGCTTTGCTTTCTTAACCGTTTCCCTTTTTCTTCGTTTTTTGTAGCGCTGTATCTGCCCCATATTGTCTTTCAGTACATTGCTTTTTCTTCGCTTTTTGTAGCTGTATATTTGTCCCCATGATCCTTTCCCAAACAGAAGCATTCGTTAAAAAAGAACTGGCAGGCGCCGAAGGCGGGCACGACTGGTGGCATATTTACAGGGTGTGGCAACTGGCTAAACATATTGCAGCCCAGGAAGATGTGAATATGCTGGTAGTTGAACTGGGCGCCCTGCTGCATGACATCGCAGATGCCAAATTCCATGGCGGAGATGAAAGCGTAGGACCGGCAAAAGCGCGCCGGTTCATGGAATCCATCCATGTACCGGCCGGTGTAGTGCAGCATGTGACGGACATCATTGAGCACATTTCTTTTAAAGGCGGGCATCAGGCCGGCAAATTTTATTCTCCGGAACTGGGGGTTGTACAGGATGCCGACCGACTGGACGCACTGGGCGCTATCGGTATTGCCCGGACGTTCAACTATGGCGGTTTTAAGAACAGGGCCATTTATGATCCGGGAATTTCACCTGATTTACAGATGACCAAAGAGCAGTACAAGCATAGCACGGCCCCTACTATCAATCATTTTTATGAGAAGTTGTTATTGCTGAAGGACAGGATGAATACTGCTACCGGCAGAAAGCTGGCCGAAGAAAGGCATTTGTTTATGGAGCAGTTCCTGGAAAGGTTTTATAAAGAGTGGGACGGGTTATCCTGATGTGTGAAAGATAACCTTTCACACATCAGAAGCCTTTTATGCAAATAATGCTTTCAGCTCTTCCGCATCCTGTGGCTTCATCTTGCCACTAAGGATCAGGCGGAGCTGGCGGCGGCGTAAAGCACCGTCATATAAATTCTTCTCATCTTCCGTATCGGGGATGATAGGAGGAACGTTCCTGGATTTGCCATTGGGGTCCAGGGCTACGAAAGTCATGAATGCCTCGTTTGATTTGTAACGGTACTGTTGTACAGGATCCTCACCCCATACCCGCAGATGTACTTCCATAGAGGTAGTAAATGCCCTGCTCACCTTTGCTTCAATATGTACCACGTTACCCAGCTTAATGGGGTTTTCGAAAGAGATATTGTCTACAGATGCCGTTACTACCGGTGCACTGCAGTGTTTCATCGAAGCCAGCGCAGCGGCGATGTCCATCCAGTACATTAAACGGCCGCCCATCAGGTTGCCAAAAGTGTTGGTATCATTGGGCAGTACCAGTTCCGTCATCTGGATAACCGAATCCTGCGTGCGCTTGGGCGTTATAGTCATGTTATTGTTTGTTCGGCGGCAAAATTAGTAAGAAGTTTGATGCCATTGGTAAGAAATAAAATGAAGCCGCCCTCACGATAAATTTATACACCCTAAAAACAGGTTAAATATTGTCATTTTATTCGCTTATATATATTATAAATATATTATTTTAAAAACCCTTTTGTGTGGGTAGCAAATTTTTGTAACTTTGCCTGACCTTCGGAAGTTAGTTTTTACTTGACTGGTTACACCATTTATGTCGTCCGGCACTTCCTCTTTAGGTCAAGTATTCTACAGAATTAGATCTTATGGCAAAATATATCTTCGTTACGGGAGGTGTTACATCCTCGTTGGGTAAAGGAATTATAGCTGCTTCGCTGGCAAAGTTATTGCAGTTGCGCGGTTTTAGAGTGACTATTCAAAAGTTTGATCCATATATTAATGTGGACCCGGGGACATTAAACCCTTATGAACACGGAGAGTGTTATGTAACCGAAGATGGTGCTGAAACTGACCTCGATCTGGGGCATTATGAGCGTTTCCTTAATACACCTACATCCCAGGCTAATAACGTGACTACCGGTCGTATTTACCAGACTGTTATTAACAAGGAACGTGAGGGGGCTTATCTTGGTAAGACCGTTCAGGTAGTTCCGCATATTACAGATGAAATCAAGCGCAGGATCCTGCTGCTGGGTAAAGATGGTAATTTCGATATCGTGATCACTGAATTAGGTGGAACGGTAGGTGATATTGAATCACTGCCTTATATAGAGGCGGTTCGTCAGTTACAATGGGAACTGGAAGAACAGGATTGCCTGGTGGTACACCTTACCCTCATTCCTTACCTGCGTGCAGCTAAAGAGCTGAAAACCAAGCCAACACAGCACTCTGTAAAAATGATGAGTGAGAACGGCGTTCATCCGGACGTGATCGTTTGCCGCACAGAAGAACCTATGTACAATGATCTGAAAAAGAAAATTGCACTGTTCTGTAATGTTACGGTTGATGCTGTGATAGAAGCAACAGACATGAGTACCATCTATGAAGTGCCGCTGGAAATGCTGCGCGAAAAGCTGGATGTCATTGTGATGAAGAAACTGCATATCCCTATTGGGAAAGAACCGGATATGACCAAATGGAAGGGATTCCTGGACAAACTGAAATACCCTAAATCCAAAGTGACCATCGGCCTCATTGGTAAATATGTGGAACTGCAGGATGCCTACAAATCCATCCTGGAATCATTTATCCATGCAGGAGCAATGAATGAGTGTAAAGTAATAGTACAAAATATTCATTCTGAATTCCTTACATCTGAGAATGTGGCAGAAAAACTCCGCAACCTGGATGGTTTGCTGGTGGCTCCCGGTTTCGGGCATCGCGGTATAGAAGGAAAGATAACGGCTATCCAGTATGCACGTGAAAACAACCTGCCTTTCTTTGGTATTTGCCTGGGAATGCAGATGAGTGTAGTGGAATATGCACGTAATGTAATAGGATGGAAGGATGCGCACTCTACTGAAATGAACCCTGATACCCCTCATGCCGTAATAGGATTGATGGAAGAACAGAAGAAAATCACGGCCAAGGGTGGTACAATGCGTTTAGGTTCGTATGCCTGCGAACTGGAGCCAGGCTCCAGAGCTGCTGCGATCTATGAAGGTACCAGTATCACTGAACGCCACCGTCACCGCTACGAATTCAACAGTAAGTTCCTGGAAGATTTCGAGAAAGCAGGGATGGTAGCTTCCGGTAAGAACCCGGAAAGCGGTCTGGTAGAAATGGTAGAACTGCCTGATCATCCTTTCTTTGTAGGATGCCAGTTTCACCCGGAGCTGAAGAGTACCGTGGAAAAACCTGCTCCGCTGTTTGTTCATTTCATTGCTGCTGCCAAAGAATATGCAGAAATTAAGACAAACAACGCAAAACTGGCGGAAGAGAAAATCGCCCACCAATAATTAATAATTAGTAGCCGCAAGCTATTAGTTGCACCCTGCAAGCAACATCTCAATATTAACTTAACAGAATATTGGGATGATACTTGTCGCTGACAGCTAAAAGCTTGCGGCTTTTACATACCTTTGCAGCCTAAATTTCAATTAGAATTTCATGGACAGAAACTCGGTCATTGGCTTCGTCTTGCTGGGAGTATTACTGGTGGGATATATCTTCTATAACCAAGGTCAACAGGTAGAAGCACGGAAAGAGAAAGCCCGTCAGGATTCCATCGCCAATATCAACAAGCCTAAAGTACCCACAGATACAACAAGTTATGCTGCTGCCGGCACCACCGGTACCCAGGATTCCTCCCGTCTGGCAGGTGAATATGGCGCCTTTGCGAATGCAGCGAAAGGTACTGCTCAAACTGCTGTACTGGAAAACGACGTAGTAAAAATCACTTTTACCAATCAGGGCGGACAGCCAGCTACTGTTCAGCTGAAAAAATTCAAAACCTTTGATGGTGGTCCTTTAATGCTGGTAGACGGTTCTTTTAACCGTATTTCCATGCAGCTGCCTGCCAATAACAATACCTTATTAAATACTGCAGACCTCTTCTTTACCGGTGGTACGGTACAGAAACTGGCAGATGGGAGTCAGGCAGTTACTTACCGCCTCTCTACCTCTAATCCTGAACAGTTCCTGGAATATGTGTATACGCTGAAACAGGATGGTTATGCAGTTGACTTCGACATTCATGCCGTAGGTCTTGAAAATGTGCTGCCTGCTTCCCAGAAAACACTGGCCCTGCAATGGGATAACCAGAACGACAGGCAGGAACAGGATATGCAGAACGAACGTCTCAACAACCAGGTCCATTATGAGACCGGCGAGGGAAAACACGATTATTTCACCCTGCAGCGTACCAGCCACCAGCAACTGGAGAACAAACTTCAGTGGGTAAGTGTCAAACAACAGTTCTTCAACACTACTTTCATCTCCAAAAAAGATAACAACTTTGCTGGAGCTGATATCAATACCAAAGTGCCTGAAAGCGGTAATATTGTCGGACAGACTTTCACCACCCTGTCTATCCCTTACACCCGCGCACATGATTTCAAGTTCCCGATAGAAATATATTATGGTCCTAACCATTATAAAACATTAAAATCTTTTGGGATAGGACTGGAAAATATCATCCCGCTGGGCTCCGGTATTTTTGCTTTCGTAAAGTATGTGAACAAATGGGTGATCATCCCTGTGTTTAACTTCCTGAGTGGATTTATTCACAACTATGGTATCATCATTATCCTGCTCACCTTATTTATACGCTTACTGATAGCGCCGTTCACTTACCAGAGTTATGTATCGTCTGCTAAAATGAAGGTATTAAAGCCTGAAATTGATGCACTGCGTGCAAAACATGGCGATGATCAGCAGGCTTTTGGTATGGACCAGATGAAACTCTTTAAGAGCGCCGGTGTAAACCCTCTCGGAGGTTGTTTACCTGCTGTAATGCAGTTACCTATCCTGGTAGCGATGTACAGCTTCTTCCCGTCCTCTATTGAGTTACGCCAGGAGAGTTTCCTGTGGGCGAAGGACCTTTCGACCTACGATTCTATCTTTCACCTGCCGTTTACCATTCCTTTCTACGGAGATCACGTGAGTCTTTTCACATTACTGATGACGGCCACCAGCTTGATGCTGGCTTTCAACAACCGTGGTATGGCCGATCAGAGCAACCCGGTAATGAAATATATGCCTTACGTTTTCCCGGTAATGCTGTTAGGTATATTCAACCGTCTTGCTTCAGCTTTGACATTCTACTACTTCCTGTCTAACGTGATCAGTATCCTGTTACAATGGGTGATTCAGAAATTTATCATCAACCACGACAAGATCCACGCACAGATCCAGGAGAATAAGAAGAAGCCTAAGAGTAAATCCAAATGGCAGGAAAAGCTGGAAGAGATGCAGCAAAGGCAGCAGGGTATACAACCGAAAAAGAAGTAACTTAAATATTATTATATTTGATAGAAGGCTCCCACAATGGGAGCCTTCTTTATTTACAGGTCTCAATCGTAAACATGAAACAATTGTTGTTACTGGCAACAGCCAGCACTTTGTATTTATCCTCCTTTGCACAGGATTACATTCCTTCTCCCGGCCGTATCCAGCATACAGTGAACTACCTGGCCTCTGAGAAACTGAAAGGCAGGGGATCTGGAGAGAAAGGGGGGATGAAGGCCGGTAAGTATGTGGCCAGACAGTTTAGGAAGCTGGGACTGAAGCCAGGCAATAATGGTAGTTATTACCAGGACTTTACTTTTGATAAGAATTCGCATAAGAATGTTCCCAGTCGCAATGTGATCGGTTTTTTAGATAATGGTGCTGCCCGTACGATCATCATAGGGGCGCATTACGATCACCTGGGTTTGGCTACACTGTATGACGGTAAATACCCGCTGAACGTGATTCATAACGGCGCAGATGATAATGCTTCCGGTGTAGCCGGTTTGCTGGAATATATCCGTTATTACAGCCAGAACGGGGAGAAAGAACCTTTTAACTTCCTCTTTATTGCAATGGGGGCAGAAGAGCCGGGCCTGATGGGATCTAAATATTTTGTTGACCATCCTACTATTCCGCTGAGCAGTGTTCATCTGATGCTGAATATGGATATGATAGGACGTTATAATGATACGAGGGGATTGGGTATTGGCGGTTATGGTTCTGCACAGGAGTGGCCTGCCGTATTTAAAGATGTGCAGCAGCCGGGGATTCATTATTTCACGGATGGTGGCAGCAAAGGAGCATCCGATCATCATAACTTTTATATGAGTGGGATACCTGTAATATTCCTGCATACAGGCCCGCATGATGATTACCATAAGCCTACGGATGATGCGGATAAGCTGGAACCGAAGGAAGAAGCGCTGGTATTACAACTGGGAATAAAACTGATAGCGAATGCGATGAAGTATGATTCGTTACATTATGTAGGAGACGAGAAAAAGTAAGTTTTGGATACAGGGCTTCACCCTGCCAGAAGATCCCTTAAACAAAAGATCCCCGAACATTCCGTTCGGGGATCTTTTGTTTAATTATCTTTCTTAGGAGGTAAAACCGCTTTGGGCGTTTGTGCCGGTTGTGCCGGCGCTTTTTCTTTCTCCTTTTCCTTCATCTCTTTATTCGCTTCTTCTTCCAGTTTGTTCACATCATAATAATCACTTGCTGCACCGTTCCCCTGATCTTCTGATTCAGCGCCAGGCTTGATGTTATCCTCATAAGGCGTATAACTGTTCTCTATAGAGGGCGGAATGGCAAAGGTAGCTTTCTCATCAATCTTCAGCGACTTATCCGCATATACTTTCTGAAAGAAATAAGCCCAGATAGGTAAGCCAGTGCTGGCACCCTGTCCGTTGGCGGTAGTTGCAAAGTGCAGGAAGTTGTTTTCGCAACCTACCCAGGCACCTGCCAGCAGTTGCGGCGTATACCCCAGGAACCAGCCATCAGTATTATCGTTCGTGGTACCGGTCTTACCTGCTACTTCCCCTGTGATGTTGTAACGGAAACGCAGACGGGCTGCTGTACCGCCCGGACCTGTTACGCCCTGCATCATTTTCACCATCGTGTAAGACTCGTTCTCACTGATCACTTCTTTCTTTTCCGGCGCAAATGTCTGCAGAATATTACCGTTCCTGTCTTCTATACGGGTAATATAAATAGGTTTGGAGATGATACCCCTTGCAGGGAACATCGTATATGCCCGTAACATTTCATACAGGGATATTTCCGGTGTACCCAGGCAAATAGAAGGGTAGGGAGGAATATCGCTGCTGAAACCTATTTTGTTCTTTGCAAAATCGGCTACTGCTCTTGCACCTAACTGCTTGATGAGGTAAGCTGAAACCAGGTTCAGTGACTTGGCCAGTGCACCTGCCATCGTAATATTTCCACCTACACTACCTTCTGAGTTATGAGTGAGTGTCCAGTGTTCTTTAGGGAAAGTAATCGGTTCATTTGGCAGGATAGTGTTTGGGGACATACCATTCATGATAGCAAAGCAGTACAGGAATGGTTTAAAGGTAGAACCCACCTGACGTCTTGTTTTCATCACGTGGTCGTTCTTGAAATAACGGAAATCCGGTCCGCCAACCCATGCTTTCACTTCACCGCTCTCTGGGTCCACTGCCATAAAGCCCGCCTGTAAGATAGCCCGCATGTATTTGATGGAATCGATAGGCGTCATGACGGTATCTATCTCGTTCAGGTCTGGTTCAGTATAACTTCTCCAGGAAAATACCTTCATTTTGGTAGGGGTGTTGAAAGCTTTGGTGATTTCTTCATCAGGAATCTCGTCATCTTTCATTGCCTTATAACGGTCAGATTCCTTCATGTAACGGTCGATGTACTGTTGCCAGTTCTTCCACACGCTGCCGGATTTGATATTTGACTGTTGGGAGAATATTTTCTGCAGGTCTTTTAAGTGATGGTCTACCGCTTCCTCAGCATACATCTGCATGCGGGGATTGATGGTAGTATAAATTTTCAGACCATCGCGGTACAGGTTGTATTCTGCACCATCTGCTTTTCTATGGTCTTTACACCAGGTCTTGAGTTCATCACGCAGTACTTCCCTGAAGTAAGGCGCTAATCCTTTATTATGATCTATCTTATTATATCTCAGTACAATAGGGCTGCTTTTAGCGGCATTGGCCTCTGCCTCCGTGATAAAGTCGTTCTTCTGCATCAGTTCTATCACTGTATTACGGCGATCGCGTGCTATTACAGGATTACGGCGGGGATTGTATAAGTTGGTACCCTTCAGCATCGCGATAAGGGTCGCAGCTTCTTCAATGGAAAGATGTCCCGCATCTTTACTGAAGAAGGTCCTTGCACCATTTTCGATACCATAAACGTTATCGCCGAAAGGCACTGTATTTAAGTAGAGCGTAACGATTTCCTGTTTGGTGAAATTGCGTTCCAGCTTAATGGCAATGAGCCATTCCTGCATTTTCTGGAAGCCTCTTTTGATGATATTGGATGCACGGAGCGTTCCGTTATTATCTGCCTGAAGGTTGAGTGCCAGCTGCTGTGTAATTGTACTGGACCCCCTTTTTTTACCGATGGCCAGGTAGAAAGGAATGGCCATGGTACCATAAGGGTCTATACCGGAGTGATCATAGAACCGCACATCTTCTGTAGCGATGAGGGCATTGATCACATTCTTTGAAATCTCATTGTAGTCAGAACTGGACCTGTCTACCTGGTAGTATTTACCAAGGATGGTCCCATCTTCCGCAATCACTTCTGAAGCCAGGGCAGCCCTTGGATTTTCCAGGGTTTCCATGGATGGCATATTGCCAATAATGCGGAAATTGATCAGTAATAACATTAAAATGAATATCCCCATCACCCCCAACACCGTGATCCACAATATTTTAACAGATTTTTTCATACTTACCTTTGAATTGGCTTTCCTGATTATAGCAATTTACGGGCCTTATTGCCCATACATAGTGTTACAGCCGGGCAAAAATATTAAAAAAATCCCGGTGAATTCCTTCAATTAATGTTAAAAGGCATATTAATTTGATTAAATCCATTAATATGTTTTTGCTTCATTATTGTGTGATATAGTTGTCGTTAAAGAACTTTTTATACCCTTCGAGGTCCTTTGTACTGTTTAATTGTATGAAGTTGTCCCTGGATATGATAAATAAGCTGTAATCTGATGGTTTGATCTTCGGTGCTATTTTATCTGCCGATGTTCTGATATCATCGAAATAATCAAGCGCTTTATCCTCATTGGTGAACAGCCGGAAGATGATCATCACTTCTGTTGGTGTAAGCACAAAGCTGGCCACCTGTACATTTTCACCAGCATGTTTCTCTGCATTGTAACGGGTGTACTGGTTGAGTGCTTCTTCTGTGAGTGCTTTAGACACACGGTTGAAGGAGAGTACGACGAAATGAGGGTTAGCTGCATTGAGTTTATAAAGCGTGACCGGCTTCAGCGGAGGAGGCAGCGGAGCGATCTTGAGGTTATTATTGACAAGTTTCAGCGAATCTGCAACGGCCGTTTTCAGTTTCAGGGAATCGAATGCAGGCTGCGGGTTCTGCCATGGATAACGGATAGAAATATTTTCATCCAGTGTATCCTGCTTATTTTTCTTTTTCTCCACTTCCAGCATAGAGAGGTATACTACCAGCGCCGGCCTGTCGTTCAGCGCGTCCAGTAATGACTGTGCTTTTGCGTGGATGGCTTCATCCTGCTGGTATTTGTTCAGTACAGCAGTAATGGCCTGGCGTCCGAATTCGCAGGTATCTATCTTCATGAGGATCATAGCTTCCAGCAGGTCGAATTTCGGCTGCATGAAATTGAGTCCGAAGGTGGTATCTGCTGTCTTCTTCATTGCCAGGGCTCCCATGTAGTTACAGTCCATATAAGCCATGTACATATTGTCGTAAGCAGCAGAAATCTCTTTCTTCTTTGCCTTATTAGCATCCTGTAAGCCGCCGTACTTGATCATGCTGGCGAACTTGGAATTTCCGTACTGGTTCACTACACCTTCCCGGTAGCTGTTAGCTAATGCGGTGTGATTCAGTTGGTTATTCCATAGGTACAGCGAGTACATAACCTCCGGTTTGCGCGGATGGCGTGGATATCGTCGTAAGAGGGTATCGTATGTTTCGATACCAAGGGCAGCATTATTGAGTTTATCGTGGTAGAGTTTACCGAGATCGAACAGTGCGTCTTCGATGGTGATATTGGATTTAAGCAGATCGTCCGGCGTAAGCGGAAGACCGGCAGCCAGTGTTTTAGCAGTAGCACTGTCTGCAGGCACTGTTTTGGTTTTGCCTTTGCCGGCTACACCTGAAGGATTGCCTTCATCATCTTCAGGTTGAGTCCCCTGATTGAGACTGGCAGTGCTGTTCTGGCTTCGGCGCCAGTTGTCTGAAAGAGTACGGTTTCCCCAGCGTTTTTTGAATTCTGAGTAACCGGATGTTTTGCTGGCGTTGTTATAGAAGTACCAGTCGCCTGCATCATCTTTTTTAGGGCCCAGACTGTTGTTGTTATTGTTTGAAAAAGGATTGTTGGCAAGTCCCTGATCGGTATTGTTAGCGGCATTCAGTTTAGCCTGTTTCGCTTTTTCTTCGGCGTCTTTACGGATGCTGGCCGCCAGTTTTTCCAGGAATGTGTTCCTGTCGGATTCCGGCATAGCCGCAATCTTTTGCAGGCTATCCTCGCGCTGGATGGCCTCTACACGCACCACAACATCTGTCAGTACCCGTTTGCGGGTATTCACTACGGCAGTGTCCAGGAATTCTTTAGGCATTATTGAAGCGGTGCTGTCGTAGAAGTTTTTGGCAAAGCGGTACTGGCGCTGGGTATAATAGATATCGGCAATGGCTTTGTAGGTCAGTGCCTTCTGAAGGGTATTATTGCTTTCTGCTTTTAAGGACTGGTGCAGGTAACCCATTGCCGCATCAGGGTCTTTGGGGAGCACCAGGTTGGCCATGGTATAGTAAATAGCATCTCTGAAAGGAAAGTACTTTTCTTTCTTTGCCATTTTCTGTAATACGGCCAGGCTTTTATCGAGAGATCCGCCCGGTATGGATACATTCAGTTTAGCGATCTGTATGCGTGCCTGGAATTCCATCATGGGGTCCGGTTTGGCAGCGATCACTTTTTTGAACATCAGCAGGGCAGAGTCCGGCTTGTTATAGTTAGTATAGATCTGACCGAGGATGTAGGACATACGGGCCCTTTCATCCCGGTTATTTTTCTTTTTCAGGGCTATCTGCATGGGTACGATCGCCTCTGCGAAACGTTCCTGTTTGTAGAGGGTATAAGCCTGTACCTCAGCAAGTTGTCCGTTCAGTCTTTTTGGGAAGAAGGGGTCATGTTCCAGGATGTTGAGCATGGAACGGGCTTCGTCGAATTCCTTTTGTTCCAGTAATGTTTTCGCTCTCCATATGAAGGCGTCATTACGCGCATAGGTATGTTTGAAGAAGCCGATAATCCCTTTGCGTTTTTCGTGGGAAGCGATGGATAGCTGGTCGTTCTGACTGGAGCCTACCACTGCTTTATAATCGTCTTTCTTTTTGGGCGCGTAGGTAGTGTTGATGAACTGGAAGGTCCTGTTGGCTTTGTCCCATTCTCCCTGGTAGAAGTAGGCCTGGCCTATTACAAGATAGCTATCATCTATCCATTTGCTGCGGGGATCGCGGATCTGGATATTGATGGACGCCTTTTCTATTACAGAATCGAGGTCTCCTTTGCTGAGGCCAAGGCTTTGCACGCTGTAAGGGTAGAAGGGCAGCAGGTAATTGTAATTATCAATACCCTGCCGGCTTACCATATGACTGATATCGTGTAATTTCTTATTCGCGTGGTAGTAATAATTATAGCGGGCAAGGATATTCTGAACGATCCGTCGTTTGATGGTCCATTTTTTTTCCAGCATTTTTTCAGAAGGAGGCCTGCGGTCATCTACCTTCACCGGCGCAGGAGTAACCAGCGGCTTTTGCATGGTACGTTGCTGAGGAAACTTGTTGTTATCACGTGGTCGGTTGGTACCGGTCGTATCCCGTTTCTGGGCATTAACACGGGTAATGACGGTACAGCACAAAAAAAGACTAACCAGGCAGATATATGATATATGTGTAAAAACAGATCTGTAATGATTCATGGATGCCAGGGTGTATAGGCTTACCTATATAACTTATATGTTGATAATTTATTTTAAAGATAGGATAAATTTTTTGAGGGTGCAGGGAGAGGGGGGAATGCACCTCGTAATTTTTTAAATACGAAATAATATAAATGTTTAACTTTAGCCAGTTGATAATCAGAAATCTTTTTTAAGTTTTATAGCAGATATGGCTAAAAAGCGCGATAGCAAAGGAAGGAGTATAGGCCAGATCGGCAACAGGTACCGCCTGGTAATTATGAATGACAATACCTACGAAGAGGTAACATCTTTCAAATTATCGCGCATGAGCGTATACGTAGCGTTGAGTACTCTTTTTGTGTTGCTTGTAACAATTACTGTGGCAACAGTGGTATTTACGCCATTACGATATTATATTCCGGGGTATGGTGACCTGAAACAGCGGCGGGAGTTTATCCGGCTGAAGATGCGGACGGATTCGCTTGAGACTGCTATTAATGCACGTGATCAGTATTTAAAAAATATAAAGCAGGTAATAGACGGGGATTTTTCGACGGGCAAATTAGACACTACGACTATTCCGATACCTAAAGTAGATAACAGTACTTATTAATTAACTATTTCAATAAAAGGGGATAATTTACCGTTATGGGGATGTGGACAACTTCGGGAAAGAAGTGATAGCCAATCCTTAATAATATGTAAACTATTAATACTATCTTGTAAACACTAACGCTGAAAAACCTTAATCCTATGTTTAGCAACAACAACCGCAATGCGAGAAATGAAAGCAAATCAGTAATGCCTACTTCCAATGTGAACATCATAGGCAGTGGTACATCTATTCAGGGGGACATTGTATGCGAAGGGGACATTCGCATTGACGGACAAGTAAATGGCCTGGTATCTACAAAAGCAAAGATCGTAGTAGGACCAGAAGGAGAAATCACCGGCGACCTGATCTGCAACAGTGCAGATATTCTGGGTAAAGTGACCGGTATCATTAAAGTGGAGGATTTGCTTTTCCTGAAGGCAAGCGCACTTGTAAAAGGGGACGTATACACCGCACATTTTGAGATGGAACCATCTGCAAAATTCAATGGCCGTTGTTATATGGAGCCTGAAGATGTAGCATCCGCTCCGGACAGTCAGAAAGAAAAAAATGGAAGATCCACGATCACAGCACCACAAGCAACAGAGGAAGCCTAATCAGCTTTTACGCTATGCAGGCCTGGCTTTTCAGATGATGGCCGCATTAGGGTTAGGTGTATTTGCCGGTTATAAACTTGACAAGATAACGGGTTGGAAATTTCCTGTTTTCATGATCATTTTTTCTTTACTGGCATTAACCCTAATTTTGTGGCAAATCATCAAAGACACCCGCAGGAATGACTGACAGGTTTTATATCAGGCTTATTGGCCTTTTTATCATAATTAACGGTTCTCTTATTTTTTTGAAAGCCCGGTTGCTGGAAACGGGGGCTCACCATAATGTGCTGCTAATTGGCAACCTGGCTTTGGCCCTCATCTCAGGTTTGTCTTATTATATGAATCGGAAGGGGCTGCAATCTTCCAATAATAACGCCTTTGTGCGAATGGTATATGCTTCTACGCTCAGCAAACTGATGTTGTGCCTGGTAGGGATCGCTGTGTATGTAATCATCAACAGGGCGAATACAAGCAGGATTACCATTTTTATACTGATGTTTTTATATGTGGCTTATACGGTAGTTGAAACGTTAAGCCTTCAATGGATGACAAAGAAAAAAAGTTAAACCGGTAGTGAAGCAGGAGGCCCCATTACATGCATTGTCCGGATACCTGCCAGATGGCACTTTTGAGCAGGTGATGGCTTACCTTACAGAATATAAAGTACATCTTACCGTTACACGTGAACGGCAGAGTATACTGGGAGATTATCGCCATCCGGACAGGAAAGGCGGACACCGTATCAGCATTAACGGCAACCTTAACCGGTATGCTTTCCTTATTACTCTTCTGCACGAGATTTCCCATCTCACTACTTATATCCATTTCGGCAATACAGTGGCTTCTCATGGAAAGGAATGGAAATTACAGTTCTCAGGTATTCTTAAACAGTTTGTAGGCAAAGGTTTTTTACCGCATGATGTGGAAGCTGCCGTAAGGCAGAGTATTCAGAACCCTGCGGCAAGTTCCTGTGCGGATGATGACCTGATGCGGGTACTGAAAAGGTATGACCTGCAAAAGGAGAATCATTACCTGGTGGAACAGTTGCCTTTACATCAGCTTTTCCGGACCAGGGACGGAAGGGTTTTCAGGAAAGGAGAAAAGATCCGTAAGCGCTACCGGTGCGAGGAAGTGGCTACGAAGAGGATTTATCTGTTTAGTCCTGTGTATGAAGTGGAAGTAGTAGCTGCATAGATGATAATCTCATTAAAAAAACTATTCAATAAACGGTAATGACTCAGTTTGAATATTATGACAGAATAGATCGACAGGTGTTGTTGAGCATAAATACACTGCATCTGATTGTTTAGTTCCCTGATGTGGCTTTGGTATATGGGTTCAGGATTTATTTTTCAAGTTAACGTCACCTGATATTCATGTCAGATAAGGTACTGTTTTATGCTCAACAACACCTGTCGCAAAGATTACTACCTGATAAGCTCCGTCAGGGAGCGATAAAAGAACCTGCTTTTAAGATCCTTTTATGCATTCGTGGCCGGACGGCCAATCATCATTCTCTCTTCATACGCCCTTTCCATTTTCTCAATACGTTCTCTTTTATAGATTTTAAAGCTGTGTTCATGTACGTCCAGCAGATCATCGTATGGTCCACGCGGAGAGATGAGCTTTACAAATACAGGTGCTGTTTCTATTGTGATGAACAGCAGAATGATGAACCAGTTGGCCCATCTTACAGATTCGCTCCGGTCTGTGAGATGCCCTAAGGCATCGATACGTGAGGCCAGGCCATCTATATGGCTTCGGTCCATCTGTTGGATGGTACTTTTGAAAGTAGAATCTATGGCGTGCAGTTCCTTTTGCTTTTGTCTGATGAGCGTACCATTCTGATTGCTGATGGTGAGCAACAGGGCAGAGGCGCTGTCGGCATCTGCTTTTTTAACCTTGTAGATAGGTCCCAGGTTTTGTTTACGGGAGCCGCCTGTACCATCTGCTTCCTGCTGGGCGATACGCAACAGGGTATCCCTTTTAATGGCTTGTTGCTGGATACCGTTATTCAGCAAGGCGATATCAGCGTTTAGCTCGTTGATACGTTGCTGATACCGTTCTTTAGCTTTGTCTTCCTGGGTTTTGAACACCTGTTGTTCCATGGTGATCAGTTCCTGTTGAATTTCTTTGTTGAATACCTGTAGTTCCAATGGTTTGGAAATGACAATGGCAATGAGTACTGCCAGTACGATACGTGGCATTGCCAGGGCTAATTCCTTTCCGAAACCGTCCCGTTTCTTCATGCCGGAAACAATGTAGCGGTCCAGGTTGAAGATCATGAGTCCCCAGACGATAGCGAACAAGGCAGCAGCCCATATCTGCCCGAATACAGTCCATAGTGCATAGCCGCCTGAAAGAGCGGCCAGTAATCCTGTAAAAAAGATAGTGGCGCCAATACCGCCGTATTTATTGGTTTCCGATGGTGCGCGCCGAAGCATAGGAATATGAGCCCCCGAACAAAAAAGGAAGAAATCGCGAATGCGCTTCATTTTCAGCATACATTTTAAAATAAGAAAAAAAAGTAAAACCCGCGGGCCGCAGGTACATAATAAGGATGGATTATGAAGGTAGGTTTTTCCCCTGAAAAAAACGGGAAAAGTGACCGAAAGGCTGAAAAAAGTGACAGATAAATTGGGTAGTAACTCCCTTCGGTTTTTGGGTGCAGGTGAAGCCTGCAAAACCTCCTTAAAATTAGCTGTATAAAAAAAGCCCCGGACTTGTCCGGGGCCCTGTATCTATCTGTAAAAATTTAATTAACCGCTTTGTTAACCAGTGCCGCAGCTTCGCTGAGGAGGATGGCAGACTGTACTTTCAGACCGCTTTCGCTGATCAGTTGCTGTGCTTCTTCTGCGTTCGTACCCTGCAGACGAACGATGATAGGAACATTAATGTTTCCGATGGATTTATAAGCATCGATTACACCTTGTGCAACACGGTCGCAACGAACGATACCACCGAAGATATTGATGAGGATAGCCTTCACCTTAGGATCTTTCAGGATGATACGGAAACCAGCTTCTACTGTTTGTGCATTTGCGCTACCGCCTACGTCCAGGAAGTTAGCCGGTTCACCGCCGCTCAGTTTAATCATGTCCATGGTAGCCATCGCCAAACCAGCACCGTTAACCATACAACCTACGTTTCCGTCCAGTTTTACGAAGTTCAGATTATGTTTACCTGCTTCTACTTCGGTAGGATCTTCTTCAGAGGTATCACGCAGCGCTTCCAGTTCGGGATGACGCATCAGGGAGTTATCGTCCAGGCTCAGTTTACAGTCAACCGCAATGATTTTTTCATCGCTGGTTTTGAATAACGGATTGATTTCCAGCATACCTGCATCTAATCCTACGTAAGCATTGTATACGTTGGTAACGAACTTCACCATGTTTTTGAATGCTTCACCACTTAAACCGAAGTTAAAAGCGATCTTCCTTGCCTGGAATGGCTGGAGGACAGTGTTAGGCTGTACCCACTCCTTAAAGATCTTATCAGGCGTGTTGTGAGCAACTTCCTCGATGTCCATACCACCTTCGGTAGAGTACATAATTACGTTTACCCCTTTTGCACGGTCCAGCAGGATAGACAGGTATAATTCTTTTACGGGATTAGCTCCAGGATAGTATACATCCTGCGCTACCAGTACCTTGTTTACCAGTTTACCGGCTTCTCCGGTCTGGATAGTAACCAGGACGCCACCCAGGATATTTCCGGCAATTCTTTTAACATCTTCAGCATTCTTACCCACAGCGACACCTCTCTGATCTTTTCCACGAATGGTACCTTTTCCACGTCCGCCCGCATGTATCTGCGCTTTTACCACTGCATATTCATTACCATATTGTACTTTCAATTGCTTGTAAGCTTCTGCTGCCGCTTCCGGAGTTTCTACCGGAATCCCTTCCTGTACCGGTACGTTATATTTCTTCAACAGTTCTTTAGCCTGGTATTCATGTAAGTTCATCTGATAAAAATTTGCGCTAAAATAGGTCATTATGATTTAAATATAAAACAGCAGTGTTTTGTGAATTAAAAATAACTTTGCGCAACCTTACTAAAGGACATAATAATGAGTGATCTGTTACAACAAATAGCTGCTGCTGCGGACCATATTAAGAAATTGTGGTCTGAAACGCCGCAAGTTGGTATAATACTGGGCAGCGGATTAGGAAATCTGGCCAGTGAGATTAAAGACAGTATAGAGATCCCTTATGAGGAGATCCCGCATTTCCCGGTTGCTTCTGTAGAAGGACATAAGGGAAGGCTGATACTGGGAAAAATGAATGGCCGCCCTGTGGTAGCCATGGCGGGCAGATTTCATTATTATGAAGGATATTCTATGCTGCAGGTGACTTTCCCGGTGCGGGTAATGAAAGCGCTGGGCGTGCATACTTTGCTGTTATCCAATGCGGCAGGTGGTATGAATGCCGCTTTTCAGGTGGGTGACCTGATGATTATCCGGGACCATATTAACCTGCAACCGGAACATCCGTTAAGAGGTGCTAATATTGCGGAACTAGGCCCCCGGTTCCCGGATATGAGCGAACCTTATTCCAAAGCACTGATCGTCAAAGCGAAAGAAATTGCTGCGGCCAACAATATCAAAGTACATACAGGCGTCTATGTGGGCGTACAGGGTCCAACATTCGAGACCCGTTCCGAGTATAAGTATATGCATACGATAGGTGGGGATGCTGTGGGAATGAGTACCGTGCCGGAAGTGATTGTAGGCATACACAGTGGTTTAAAGGTATTTGCGATGAGCGTGATCACAGATCTTGGTATAAGAGAAGAGGAGAATGTTATCACCCACGAAGAGGTACTGGAAGCGGCAAACGCCGCTGAACCGAAATTAACCCTTATTTTCAGGGAATTGATTAGTGTTTTATAAGAAGAAAAAGAAGCAGGAAATATATCAAAGGATGAGGTCATTTATTTTAATATGCTGTTTGTTGTTTGGTGTTCAACAGCTACATGCGCAGATCAGCAACCGCCTGAACAGCTTTGGCAGTGGCGGCGGAGGGTCCTCCAAGATGACCAGGGATACTGCCAGGCACACGCATGATGTGGATACGATCACCATTACTTACCGCCATCTGGGAGAGCCTACTGATTTCAGGATAGATTCTTCCATTGCGGATTTTAATGGCAATTTCCTGCGGTTACCAGCTAACTATGTTTTCCTGGGTAATAACGGGTCTCCTGCACGCAGTATTACTTTTGCACCAAGGATGCAGTCTGGCTTCGATGCTGGTTTTCATAGTTTTGATGCTTATGGGTTCTCCCATGAAAATGCCCGGATTTACAATTCCAACCGTCCATACACAGAAATGCTGTACATGATAGGGAGCCAGAAGGAGCAGCAGCTGGGGGTAATGCATACGCAGAACCGTACGGACCGTTTTAACTTCGGGTTTGAATATCAGAAGATCTATGCTCCCGGATATTTCCGTGTGCAGACAGCGGCACATGATATCTACAGGCTGACTTCCAGGTTTATCAGTAAGAACCAGCGCTATAATGCTACTTTAAGTTATTTCTATAATAAAGACCAGAACGGGGAGAATGGGGGTATCAAACGGGAGGCAGATCTTACGAACCCCCGGTACAGCCAGCGCCAGACGCTGGACGTGAACCTGGGTAATACTGCTACTACTACTACCAGTCTTTTCAGTACTACCATCCCGGTGAAAACGGCTTATGGCAGGTCGGGGTTTTTGCTGATGCAGTCGTACGACTGGGGAAAAGGGGATACCATTCATGTGAACGACACTACAGACTATTATAAATTTGATCCGCTGTTCCGTATACAGTATACGTTTAAATATTCCAATGACGACTACCGGTTCACAGATGGCCAGCCGGATACTACTTTCTATACAAGACATTATGGCTGGACTTTTAATGGCGATACTGTGGCAGCCCGCCATAACTGGCGTACTTTATCCAATGATTTCTCCCTGATCCAGTTCCCGGTAAGAGGGAACCTGGCACATTTTATTAATGTGGGAGTGCGGTATGACAATATCAGCGGTACATTTCTGGATAGCAGGATCAGTTTTAACAATCTGGCCCTGCATGGGGAATACCGGAATAAGACCCGTAATAAGCTATGGGACTTCTCTGCCAAAGGAGAGTTTTATGTAGCAGGGCAGAATATAGGGGATTATAATGTAAGCGGGATGTTGAGCCGTTATCTGAATGAAACATTGGGTAACATTCATTTGTCTTTCAGTAATGTGAACCGTGAGGCATCATATGTATACAAGTATTTCAGCAGTACTTATGACACCTGGTACAACAGTACTTTAGGAAAAGAAAATATCACCCAGTTACAGTTTGCGGCAGATAACCGTAAGCTGAGGTATAATTTTGCGGTGAACTATTTCATTATAGGCAATTATACCTATTTCAAGGATTATTACCAGAGTGCACAGGCACCTGCCGTATTTAACCTGTTACAGGTGATTGTGAGCAAACATTTCCGGGCCGGGCATTATAACTGGTATGCGGATTTTGCTTTCCAGCAGGTACATGGGGACGGCCGTATCAATATTCCTGCTTTATGGACCAGGCACAGACTTGCTTATGAAAACAGGTTGTTTAATAATCTGAATTTAATGATTGGTATTGAAGCTAAATATAATACGAGTTATTATGCGGATGATTACTCCCCTGTAACTGGTCAGTTTGTGTACCAGACTACCCGGAAAGTACAGTATTATTTCCCGGACCTGGCGGCTTATGTGCATTTCAGAATTAAATCTTTTTCTGCTTTTATAAGAGGTGAAAACCTGAATACTTTCTTCTCTAAAAACAACTTTGCAGCACCACTCTATCCTTACAATAATTTCTCTTTCAGACTGGGTATCCGTTGGTGGTTCATTAATTGATTTTTCTGAGGTAACTGCCGTCATTTGGCGTGGCATTTGTTTAAGTTTGGTATAAAGCATAAACATATGAAGGCCTTCACAGTATTGTATAACGCGAACAGATATGATGTAATACCGCTAAGTGGTCATACTAAGAGATTTAGGGCAAATGTAGACGGGACGCCCGTGTATTTTGAGCATGATATTGATGGTCATGTGCGTGCTGAAATGACAAATGCAGTAAGTACTTCTTTACTGATGGCACTGGCAGATAAAATTGAAGAGACCGAAAGAAGTTAATTTAGAAAGGATATAGCTTACCGGTGATCATTTTACCGGTTCCCGCTATAAAAATATAGTAAAGAAGACAGATGAAAAAGGTAGTCGTGACCGTATTAAAGTTTATTCAATCACTTTTTGTTAAGAAGAACTGCTGCAAGTGAAGGCGAAATCCTTATCTTTAAGGAATTGTTTTGTATCGCCAATGAAGTATAATTATAAAAGGGGCAATTTGCTATATATAGCTGTTTTATTTGTATTGTTCGCTTGTCACAGAAAAAAAGTACTCCGGGAAAAAGAAGTAGTAAAGAATGTAGCAGAGTTACAGGAAGCTATACCGGAAAATATCGCAGAGCGCTTAAATTACATTGCGGACAATGACAGTAAGATGGAGGATAAGATTCCGGTATTACGTTTATCAGCCTTGCAATATTTTTATGAGCAAACCAGCAATGCCCCGGGATGGTCGTCCGGTGGAATATTGAACCCTGCGGCAGATACCCTGTTCAACTATATTCTGAATGCAGAACAGGAAGGACTACAACCTGCCGATTATCATTTCCTTGCATTGAATGCGGCTTTCCAGCTTTTCAGAACAGATGAAACGGCGAAAAAAGATGCTGCCTTACTGGCACAGCTGGATATAATGATGACAGATGCTTTTATGAAGATGGCTTCTGATCTGCATTATGGAATAGCCCCACGCGACAGCATTACTTTAAGGAAAGACTCTGTGTTTACAGATACATTGCTTACCAGCCTGTTACGTAATTCTTTGCAGGAAAACAATGTGGGCAGGATATTGCAGCAACTGGAACCACAGCATCCGGGGTATGCAGAGCTGAAAACGGCCATGCGGGCATTTGAGAGAAAATATGCCCCCCTGAGATGGGACACATTACCCACCAGCTATACCGATACAATTGCTTTCAGGCAGCTGTTAATCAATCGTCTTGTACAAACTCATCACCTGGATACTTCCGGAGGACATGCCACTGATACTTCATTACTGAAGAAAGGTATTCTTGCTTTTCAGAAGGAATTTAATATGTATGAGGATGGTCTTGCCGGGAAGAAAACAGTGCAGATGCTGAATCGTCCGTTTCACGACTGGATGATACAGGGAGCAGTGAATATGGACCGCTGGCGTAAGCTGCCGGATACCCTGCCGCCACGGTTTATTCTGGTAAATGTACCGGGTTACAGGATGGAGTTGTGGGATAGCGGAAGAGTCGTGCTGGAATCCCGTGTGATCGTAGGAGCACCACGTACACGTACACCGTTGCTGAACTCCCGTATGACGAACTTTGTGATGTTCCCTTTCTGGAGAGTACCATTCAGTATTACTATTAAGGAGATGCTGCCGGCTATCAAAAAGGACCATGGATATCTTGCCAGGAAGAATCTGGAAGTGATAGACAGGGATGGGAATGCCGTGAACCCGGATAGTGTTAACTGGAACAGGATGAGTAAGAACTACTTTCCTTATGTGCTAAGACAGATGGACGGGATGGAGAATTCCCTGGGGATCATGAAGTTTAACTTCTATAATAAGTATAGTGTGTACCTGCATGATACGAATAATCACGGGTTGTTCCGCAATACTTACAGGGCAATGAGCCATGGTTGCGTACGATTACAGCAGTGGGATAGTTTAGCGATGTACCTGATAAAGAATGATGTAAGACATCCGCGGGATAGTGTACGTGCATGGCTGAGCAGGGGAGAGAAAAAGACAGTGGATATACAACGTCCGGTACCTATCTTTTTAAGGTATTTTACAGCAGAAGGTAAGGATGGACAGATCGTGTTTCATGAAGATATTTACGGAGAGGATAAGGTGATGAGGAAATTGATGAAATTATAGCACTCTATTACAAAAGAAATTATAATAAAAATGTCCCGGAAGTCCGGGACATTTTTGTTCATATCAGTATTGCAATCGTGGTCTTATTTGTTCAGCTTTATCTTTAATGCATTGTCCAGTTCTGTGAGGAACTCTTCGGTGTAAAGATAATGTTTTCCATGTTCAACTTTATTACCATGTATACATACGGCTAAATCTTTGGTCATTTTGCCGCTTTCAACAACTTCGATGCACACCTGTTCCAGTGCCTGGCAGAAATCGATGAGCTCCTGGTTGTTATCCAGGCGGCCACGGAATTCCAGTCCACGGGTCCATGCGAAGATAGATGCAATCGGGTTGGTAGAGGTTGGTTTACCTGCCTGGTGATCGCGGTAGTGACGGGTAACGGTACCGTGAGCAGCTTCTGCTTCCATGGTTTTACCATCCGGTGTAACCAGGGTAGAAGTCATAAGACCCAGAGAACCAAAGCCCTGTGCTACTGTATCTGACTGTACATCGCCATCGTAGTTCTTACAAGCCCATACGAAGTTACCGTTCCATTTCAGTGCGCTGGCCACCATGTCATCGATCAGGCGATGTTCGTAGGTAAGACCGTTCTTCTGGAACTCAGCCTTGAATTCTTTCTGATAGATGTCTTCGAAGATATCCTTGAAACGGCCATCATATTTCTTAAGGATGGTGTTTTTGGTGCTGAGGTATAAAGGCCATTTCTTCAGGAGGGCCTGGTTAAAGCAGGCGCGTGCAAAACCGATGATGGATTCATCTGTGTTGTACATAGCTAAAGCAACGCCATCACCTTTGAAGTTGTATACTTCATGTTCTATCACTTCTCCGTTTTCTCCTTCGAATTTGATAGTGAGTTTACCTTTACCTTTTGTAACGAAGTCGGTAGCACGGTACTGGTCACCGAATGCATGACGGCCGATACAGATAGGGGCAGTCCAGTTAGGCACCAGGCGGGGTACGTTGCTCATAACGATAGGTTCGCGGAATACAGTACCGTCCAGGATGTTACGGATAGTACCGTTTGGTGACTTCCACATCTGTTTCAGATTGAATTCCTTTACGCGGTCTTCATCGGGAGTGATAGTTGCGCATTTGATACCAACACCTACTTCTCTGATAGCGTTAGCGGCGTCTATTGTAACCTGATCATTGGTAGCATCGCGGTGTTCCATGCCCAGGTCATAGTATTTGATATCTACTTCCAGGTAGGGAAGTATCAGTTTATCCTTAATGAATTTCCAGATGATCCTTGTCATCTCATCTCCGTCCAGTTCTACAACCGGTTTAGCGACTTTAATTTTTGCAGCCATTTTCAGGTTTGAGTTTTAATAAGTTACAAATGCTTGCTTGTAAACGTGAAATATACAAAATGGGTCACAATTTACAATATAAGACACAAAAAGCTGCATGCAGTTTTAACATGCATGCAGCTTTTTGGTGTTGAATAGTTTAGAGGTGTTTGATCACTTCATCGGCAAACTCGCTGGTTTTAACCAGGGTAGCATCGTCCATAAGCTTGTAGAAGTCGATGGTAACGCGTTTACGTGCGATGGCGGTACTGAGGCCGTGTACAATAATGTCTGCGGCTTCTTTCCAGCCCATGTATTCCAGCATCATTACGCCACTGAGGATAACGGAGCTGGGGTTCATGGTATCTGTGTTGGCAAAGCGAGGAGCAGTACCATGTGTAGCTTCAAATACTGCATAACCTGTAGAGTAGTTGACATTGGCACCGGGAGCGATACCGATACCACCTACGGCAGCGGCCAGCGCATCGGAGATGTAGTCACCGTTCAGGTTAAGGGTAGCCACTACGGAGTAATCCTGTGGCGCCAGGAGGATCTGTTGCAGGAAGTTATCTGCAATGACGTCCTTTATGATGAGTTTTTTGTGAGCGATGGCTACATTCATTTCTTTGTTGGCCTCGTCTTCACCTTTTGCTTTTTTGGTAGCTTCCCACTGTTCCCAGGTATATACCTGTTCGCCATATTCACGCAGCGCCAGTTCGTAACCCCATGTTTTAAATCCACCTTCGGTGAACTTCATGATATTACCCTTGTGAACGAGTGTAACGGAAGGCAGTTTCTGTTCCAGTGCATACTTGATGGCAGCGCGGATCAACCTTTCGGAACCTTCTTTGGATACTGGTTTGATACCCAGGGAAGAGGTTTCCGGGAAGCGGATCTTAGTTACGCCCATTTCATTTTGCAGGAAGTTGAGCAGTTTGGTAGCCTCGGGGGTACCATACATATATTCGATACCAGCATAAATATCTTCTGTGTTTTCACGGAAGATGACCATGTCTACCTTTTCCGGGTGTTTTACCGGGGAAGGTACTTTGTTGAACCAGCGTACGGGACGGATGCAGGCATAGAGGTCCAGTTCCTGGCGCATAGCCACGTTCAGTGAACGGATACCGCCACCAACCGGGGTAGACAACGGGCCTTTGATAGATACCAGGTATTCCTTAAAAGCGTCCAGGGTATCTTTAGGCAACCATTCACCGGTTTGCTGGAAGGCTTTTTCGCCAGCAAGCACTTCTTTCCATTCTATCTTTCTTTTACCACCATAAGCTTTTTCCACAGCGGCGTCAAATACACGCACACTGGCCCGCCAGATATCAGGTCCTATGCCATCGCCTTCTATAAAAGGAATAATAGGATGGTTTGGCACCTGTAACTGGCCATTGGTCATTGATATTTTTTCTGCCGGCATAAAAAACAGTTTCGTTACGTATTTCGTAATTAATTATAGTATAATCGAGCGCAAAGGTACGCATTATTAGTCCAAGTGGGTAGTTGTTGCGCGGCAAAAACTTTTTCCTATGTTCAGATTAATCTTAATTTGCTCCTTATTCTTTGGTTATAAAAATAAAGAGGTCCCTATGATCCCCGGTACAAATTTGAGCACAGACACAGGATTTACTTATCTGGCATTGGGAGATAGCTATACTATCGGGCAAAGTGTGCCCGAATCTGACCGTTATCCGGTGCAGGCCGTGAAACTACTGAGAAATGGTGGGGTAGCCATAGCTGATCCCGTGATAGTGGCCCGTACCGGCTGGACTACCGACGAATTAAACACCGGTATACAGGAAGCCGGCATCGCAGGCTCCACTTACGATGTGGTAACCCTGCTGATAGGGGTCAATGACCAGTACAGGGGGCGGGCAGTAGAATTTTACAAGCCGGCGTTCACCTTACTGCTGGAACAGGCCATAACATTTGCAGGTGGGCATTCCGATAGGGTAGTGGTGTTGTCTATCCCCGACTGGAGTGTGGTCCCTTATGCTGAGGGCAAAGACAGGGAGGATATCTCTGAAAAGATCAATGCTTATAATAATGCCAACAGGAAAATTGCCAGGAAAATGAAAGTTCATTATATCGATATAACCCCCGATACCCGCAAAGCTGCTGATGATCCCAGCCTGGTAGCCAGTGACGGACTACATTATTCTGGCAAAGAAATGGCCTCCTGGGCCGATAAACTGGCCGATACGCTGAAGGGCATCCTCCATTAAATATTTTTTACCGGCTTTTTCCTGCTGTTTACCGGAACACTTCCTTTTTTAACCTAAATACCCTTTTATAACCAGTGTGGTCTTGCTAATATTGTATCGTAAACGAACATACAATGAGCAAGAAAGATATCACAAGAAATTCAAGGAGTACGATCGGAAAGGGATTCATCTTTTTGATAGTAGGAGCATTCTTCTTATTAAGAAGTCTGGACCTTGATATCCCCGACTGGGTAGGTTCCTGGGAAGTGCTGTTAATTGGAATAGGCGCCATTATATGGCTTAGCAGTAATTTCAGAAACAATGCAGGTGTAATACTGATGCTGGTGGGTAGTGTTTTCCTGATGAAACATATTTATACATGGCCTTTTGATCTGTCCCGTTTTATATGGCCTGGCTGCCTGATTATCATTGGTATCGTCCTGATATTCAAAAGGAAGGGAGATAAAACAGATTGGTTTGACGATTCCACGTCCTTGACTGACGACACAATGCGTAAAGATGACAAGTACCACGCATTTTCTTATAGTACCTTATCCGATGACTATCTGGATGTTACGGCCATATTCAGTGGCGTAAACAGGGTAGTGGTTTCCAAGGAATTTAAAGGAGGATCAGCTACGGCCGTTTTCGGCGGTTCTGACATCAACCTGACCCAGGCAGATTTTAACGGCACCATTGAAATAGAAGCTAACTGTGTTTTCGGTGGTGTTGAAATTGTTGTGCCTTCCAACTGGAACGTAAAAGTAAAGATGGACACCGTCTTTGGTGGTGTGGAAGATAACCGCCCGGTAGAAATGATGTCTAACAATCCCGACAAGGTCCTTATCATTAAAGGCACCTGTGTATTCGGTGGAGTAGAGATCAAAAGTTATCATTAACCCAATTAATCTTATTTGTATGCAATGGTTTGTGACCAAAATAGTTTATCAGATCATTTGTGGAAATGGCAATCATGCCCCGCAATTCGATGAACAACTGCGTCTCATCAACGCTCCAAACAGAGATGAAGCCTGGAAAAGAGCTTATAAGATAGGTATAGAGGGACAGTATTCGTTTAATAATCAAAGGCAGGAACTGGTGCAATGGCGCTTTATCAATGTACCGGAAATGAATACACTGGAAATGCTGGGAGATGGAATGGAGCTGTATTCACGTATAGAAGAACCCAGTGATGCAGATACTTATATCTCCTGGCTGCAGGTAAAAGCGGCTAGTCTTAGAGGACAGGAGTATATTGATATTCATTCTTAAACGTAATAAGCACTGTTAATAACCTTGTTTGTAACAGGTACATCAAAACCGGGAGAATAGAAATATTTATTACGAACAGCACCTGACAGTGCTAACTAAAAAATATATAATTGGCCAAGCAATTACTCACCGATAAGCTTTTTCACCGGACGTTCATAGGAACAGCTTATGTTTTTCTGGTAGCACATGCAGCAGTGCTGTTATACTGGTACAAACTGGGTAATGGTGTTGCCTGGACAGACAGTGCGGTACACATTACATTGCTTGCACTGTCTTCAAGAGCTACCAGTTTTAGCCTGGCGTATTACAGGCCTGCAAGGGGAAAGTATACTTTTCTGCTGACTTATACGATCGCACAAACTGCTTTATGGCTGTTTATCTGTACCAGCATCATGCAGTATTGTTTCCCGGGAGAACAGGCATATTTAGACTGGGTACATGAGGCTTTACCGGCGCGTTTTGTAATAGGCTGGCTGATCATCTGTTTTTTAGCCTTCAGGAGTCTGTGGTGGCATGATATGGAAGCACGGCGGGAAGAATTGTTACGCAAGGATACAGCAGAAAGACTGGCCCGTGAAGCAGAGTTATATAAGCTGAGACAACAATTGCAACCACACTTCCTGTTCAACAGTCTTAATTCTATCAATGCGCTGATCATGCTGCGTCCGCAGCAGGCGCGGGAGATGGTGCTGAAGCTGAGTGATTTCCTGAGAGGAACATTGAAAAGAGAAGACCAGCACTGGATCGCATTGCCGGACGAATTGCAATACCTGCAATGGTACCTGGATATTGAAAAGGTAAGATTCGGACACCGTTTAAGCACTAACGTTACTGCAACTGATGCTACGTCTGACCTGAAAATTCCTCCTATGTTATTACAACCGGTAGTGGAAAATGCGATTAAGTACGGATTATATGATACAACAGACGCGATTACCATTACGATAGAAGCATGGATGCAGGACGAGTTGTTATACGTACAGGTGCAGAACCCGTTTGATTCAACATTACAGCAACCCCAGACGGGGACAGGATTTGGTCTTACATCCATACGCAGGCGTTTATACCTGCTGTTTGCCCGCCATGATCTGCTGGAGACCACGGCAAAAGATAACATTTATACAACACTCATTAAAGTGCCACAACCATATGATAAAAGCGATAATAATTGATGATGAACCACTGGCAAGGGAGATTGTAAAAGAATACCTGCAATCATTTACACAGGTGCAGCTTTTACAGGAATGTAATGATGGGTTTGAGGGATTAAAAGCGATACAGCAACATCAGCCGGATATTGTATTCCTGGATGTGCAGATGCCGAAGATCACCGGCTTTGAAATGCTGGAACTGGTAGAAGCGTTGCCTGCAATTATATTTACTACTGCTTTTGAGGAACATGCGATACGTGCATTTGAAGTGAACGCGGTAGATTACCTGTTAAAGCCTTTTTCCAAAGAACGTTTTGATAAAGCATTGCAGAAATGGCTGGACCGCCATACCGCTTCCACGCCGGCAGAAACAACGGCGTTGCTGGAAACAGCTGCAGGCTCTCCATTGCAGAATAACCGTATTGTTGTGAAAATAAACGGGAAGATCAAGATCATTCCGGTAGCAGATATTCATTACCTGGAAGCGGCGGACGACTATGTGAAAATCATTACTTCCGAGGGATCTTTCCTGAAGAATAAAACGATGGCCTTTTTTGATCAGACACTGGATGCACAACAGTTTTCACGTGTACACAGGTCTTACATGCTGAACGTAAACCAGGTGACACGTATAGAGCCTTATGAAAAGGAAAACCACCTGGCGATATTGCGTTCGGGGGCTAAAATACCGGTGAGTAAGACCGGCTATCCAAAATTAAAATCTGCGTTAGGACTATAGTATATTTGCTTTTTTCATAGAAGAAAAGCACCCGCCGTTTGGCAGGTGCTTTCTTTTTTATTGTATTACCAGTACGGGTATCCTTACCTGGTGCCTCACCTGGTTGGCCGTTTCACCATAGACCCAGTCCTTAATACCGGTGTGGCCGTGGCCACCTAATACAAGGAAATCCGCTTTCTCTTCTTTTACAAGACGTACAATTTCTTTTGCCCTATGCCTGTAGCCCAGTAATCCTTTTGCGCGGATATTCCTGGAATGGAGCAAGGTGATATATTTATCCATCTGTTCTTTATCTTTCCGTGTTTCAAAATCGTCTGATTCACGGCCCAGGTATTTGGCAGATGCGCTTTCTATAATGTGTATCAGCAGGTACTCTGTTTGCGGGTTACCGTGAGCCAGTGCATTAGAGATGATCTTTTCATCATCTTTACTGAAATCCAATGCCATAGCAATACGGTTATATACGGGTATCTGTAACTCTCCCAATGTTATTTCGTGGGTATGATGGATCTGTGCAGAGGCTTTTTGCTGATAACGGCTTATCAGCGGATAAACGACCGTAATCACCAGCAGGGCTATGAAGCCAAGTCCTGCAAGGATGATAGCAATATCAGCCAACATATTGCTGTTACCGGTTACATACTTTGCGGCTTCGGTATAAACCATGCGCCCATTAAGATATACCAGTATGACGGTAATGATCCAGGCAGCTACTTTCACTATTGGTTTAATGGTGAACTTCCCCATCGTCTTTTTATCACTCACGAAATGAATGAGCGGAATTACGGCAAAGCCGAGTTGCATACTTAATAACACCTGGCTGAATACCAGCAGGTCGCCTACTTTGTCCGGGCCGGCAATGATAATGACCAGCAATGCCGGAATAATCGCCAGCAGGCGTGTGATAAGTCTGCGCAGCCAGGGATTGATACGCAGGCTAAGGTAGCCCTCCATTACTATTTGTCCGGCAAGTGTGCCTGTCACTGTAGAGCTTTGTCCGGCAGCGATCAGCGCAATTGCAAATAGCATAGGAGCCAGTTTACTACCCAGCAGGCCTTCCATCAGTTTATGCGCATCCTGTATTTCTGCAATATCGGTATGGCCGGCTTTAAAGAAGACAGATGCTGCAAGGATGAGGATGGCCGCGTTGACAAAGAATGCCAGGTTGAGGGCAACGGCGCTGTCTATAAAGTTAAGTTTAAGCGCCTGTTTGATACCTGCATCATCGCGTTTTATTTTGCGTGTCTGTACTAATGCTGAATGCAGGTAAAGGTTATGCGGCATCACAGTAGCCCCTATAATGCCAATGGCGATATAGAGCGCCACGTTATCCGGAATAGTTGGGACAAAGCCCACAACGACTTCATTTAAGGCTGGTTTGGCCATGATCAGTTCCAGTAGGAAAGAGATGCCTACAATGGCCACTAAAGCGATAATAAAGGCCTCCATTTTCCGGATACCGTACCGTTGTAATATTAAGAGCAGGAAGGTATCGAAAACGGTAATGCTTACACCCCATACCAGCGGTAAGCCGGTTAATAACTGTATACCGATGGCCATTCCCAGGACCTCAGCAAGATCGGTAGCTGCGATCGCAATTTCTGCCAGGATATAAAGAATGAAGTTGACGGGCGCGGGGTAGGTTTCGCGGTTGGCCTGAGCAAGGTCGCGCCCTCTGACGATACCGAGGCGTGCGCTGAGACTTTGCAGGAGTAGCGCCATCAGGTTACTCATTAACAGTACCCATAATAGTTTGTAGCCGTACTGACTGCCACCTGCCAGATCAGTAGCCCAGTTACCCGGGTCCATATATCCCACGCTGACGAGGTATGCAGGTCCGAAGAAAGCGAGAAGCTTCCTCCAGCGGGCCCCGCCGGAGTTGGTCATATCTACACTTTGATGAACGTCGCCAAGAGATGTGTGCTGATGATTCATATTGCTTTAACCATTATATTCTTTGACACCTGTTCACTGATAGTGAAGGCAGGTTGATTACGGATCTTGATTTCAATCGAGTTGTCGAATGCGTAACGTTCTATCACATCCAGTTGTGTGCCCAGCCGGATACCTTTGGCAGTAAGGAATTCCAGGAGAGCGGCGGATTTATCGGAGACGGCCATAACTTCCAGCCGTTTAGCCTGAGATTTATGTAAAGATGTTTGAGTACGGAGTTTACCCATTTTACCCTGTGCATCAGGAATAGGATCGCCATGAGGGTCAATTGCCGGATTTCCAAGAAATTCGCTGAGGCGGTTAGTGAGTTTTTCACTGCGTACATGTTCCAGTTCTTCTGCCAGTTCATGTACTTCTTCCCAGCTGAAAGCCAGTTTTTCTACCAGGAAACACTCCCACAGGCGGTGTCTGCGGACGATTTGCAGGGCTGCTTTTTTGCCTTCAGGAGTGAGATTGATGCCCTGATATTTTTCATATGCAATGAGCTTCTTTTCCTTGAGCTTTTTAGCCATATCCGTTACTGAAGCTGGTTTTGTATCCAGTTCATAGGCAAGTGCATTTGTAGTAACGGAATCCTGTCCTTCTTCCAGCTTATAGATCGACTTTATATAATTCTCTTCAGAAACAGACAAGTTCATAATCCTTAAAATAATATTTAGGTAAATCTAAATAATAATCGGCGGATTTGCAAGCAGGAAAGAGGGTACCAGTAACCATCTTTACATTTTTTTCGCTTCATATCAATTTTTTCTTTAACTTTTCGGCTATAATAAACAAGCAAATACGCATGAATAAGCTCGTGTTAGCGCTATTGGCCATCTGCTTACTGGGTGCCTGTAAGTCGAAACATAAAAAGGTAGCAGGTGATGAATTTACATTTGAAGATTTCCGTGATTTATTCACCACTGCCCAACTGCCTTATAAGCTGACACTTGATTCCCTGAAAGCGGAAGAGGATGATTCCAGTGCCATAGAACCGGAACTGATGAAACAATTCCTGACTGATACGCTGGCTACCAGGGATTTTCAGGCAGGCAGTGCCGTACAGTATTTTCCGTTGGCTTACCTGGAAGGGGACAAGATCAATTACTTTGTGGTAAAGGCAACGGGTAAAACTACCCGGATGGCTTACCTGTGTATAACAGACAAAAAGGGACATTACCTGAACCGGTTACAGGTAGGCAAGCTGGTGGATAACGGAAATAGTACGAAATATTTTTCTATAGATAATAAGCGGGCTGTTAAGATCACAGAAGAGCAGCAACTGGGCCCTGGCCATACTGCTACCAAAGAAGAGTTCTACGATGTGGCAGCAGATGGCAAAGCCATGCTGGTGATGACAAATTCCAGCGGGGATGCTGTTGCGGGGCAGATCTTCAATCCAATAGATACTTTACCCCGTAAACATAAACTATCCGGCGATTATGAAGCCGATGAGCTGAGCATTGTATCTATCAGGGATGGCAAGGATGCAAAGTCATTCCAGTTCTTTATCTCTTTTGCCAAGGAAAGTGGTTGTAAAGGAGAGTTATCCGGTACCGGTCATTTTACAGGCCCAAACAAAGGAGAATACAAGGATAAGGACTCAAACTGTGGTATTTCCTTCCAGTTTTCAACAGGACATTTGAGTATCAAAGAGATAGGAGGATGTGGGGCTTACAGAGGCGTGAAGTGTTTCTTTGAGGGTAGTTTTAAGAAGAAATAATATTTTTCTTAATAATATCTATAAAGTCTTTTCTGGTAATAAATCTTGCTCCGAAAGAGGCCAGGTGATCTGTATATACCTGGCAATCAATAATTTCAATTCCTTCCTTTGCAGCGTGTTGTACAAATGTGATAAAAGCCGCTTTTGAGGCGTTGCTGACTCTTGCGAACATAGATTCTCCGAAAAAGCATTTTCCCAGTTGGACACCATAAAATCCACCGGCAAGTTTGCCATCCATCCAGCATTCTACAGAATGTGCCCAGCCATCTTTATGCAGCCTGGTATAGGCTGCTTCTACTTCATTTGTGATCCAGGTACCATCCTGTCCGGGGCGGTAGACTTCTTTGCAACCGGCAATCACACCGGGAAAGTCCTGGTTAAAAGTGATGGTGAACAGGTTCTTTTTCAGCACCTGTTTCATGCTGGCAGCTACCTGCAATTCATTGGGAAATAAGACAAAGCGGGGATCCGGGCTCCACCATAGAATAGGTGGTTCGTTATACCAGGGGAAGATCCCTTCCCGGTAAGCGAGCAGTAATCTTTCAGCAGAAAGATCGCCACCATAAGCCAGCAGTCCATCTGGTTCTGCGGACTCAACAGGTGGAAACATTAATTTAGCAGTAATGCGGGAAACGGGCATCAGTGAGCGATGGCTTCTTCAAGAGTAGCGCTGATACCTCTGTCCAGTAATGCATCGCAAAGAGGGCGTAATTTGGTGAATTCGCCTTGTTTTACAGCGTATTTCCCATTGTGGTGAATAATAAGAGCGCATTGCTCTGCCTGTTCCTGTGTATGGCTACATACCTCCATTAATGACTGGATCACCCAATCAAAAGTGTTGACTTCATCGTTCCAAACGATCAGACTGAACGGGAATTGTTCGTCTTCGGCTACCATTACATCTTCCCATTCCTTAGTTTGCGTGCCTGTTTGCTTCCGCTGGCTCATATCAGGTAAAAACTTTACACGAAATTACAGTTAATAATCGTTAAATTAAATAGGAAAGTTTTAACAAAAACGTCAGAGTATAGTTTTGATAATCATTTAATTAACATATTCTATAACGATTGGCTGATATTTATTATTATTGTAATTGCTAGAATCAAGCTTATGAGTGTATTGAATGGAATTGAATTATTAATAGATATCAGCCTGCCGTTGAAGGACCCTGTGCCGATCTTCTCTCTGGTATTATTTATCATTCTTTTAGCTCCCATTATCTTAAGAAAATTCCGGATTCCCAGTATTATCGGGTTGATACTGGCAGGTATGTTTATAGGAGATCACGGAATTAAGATCATTGAAAAAGGGAGTATCGATCTTTTTGGAAAAGCAGGGTTATTGTATATCATGTTCCTGGCAGGCCTGGAACTGGATATGACAGAATTCAGGAAGAACCGGAACCGGAGTATGGTGTTTGGCGCCTTTACTTTTTTCATCCCGCTGATACTTGGGTATTTTGTGTGTACGTACCTGCTGCATTTTAATTTTATGGCCACATTGCTGGTCTCCAGCATGTTTGCCACCCATACGCTGGTGGCTTATCCGCTGGCCAGCAGATTGGGTATTACCAAAAATGAGGCGGTTACGGTTGCGGTAGGAGGCACCATCATTACGGATACGGCGGTGCTGGTAATACTGGCTATTATTACAGGGGCTGCTGCAGGCAATCTTAACAGGGATTTCTGGATACGACTGAGTGTTTCGCTGGTAGTGTTTGCTGCTATCATCCTTTGGATATTTCCTATGATAGGGCGTTGGTTTTTTAAGAAGATAAAAGACGATAAAACATCGCATTTTATTTTTGTACTGGCGCTTGTCTTTCTTGCTGCTTTCCTCGCAGAACTGGCAGGAGTGGAAGGAATCATTGGCGCGTTCCTCGCAGGACTGGCATTGAACCAGTTGATCCCGCATACTTCTCCTTTGATGAACAGGATCCAATTTACCGGCAACGCCTTATTCATTCCTTTCTTCCTGATCAGTGTAGGCATGCTGGTTGATCTGCGGGTATTGCTGAAGGGGCCCGAAGCGCTGCTGGTAGCAGGTTCTCTCACCATCATGGCAATTGCCAGTAAATGGCTGGCCGCTTACTTTACACAAATCTCTTTTAAATATACACCTGTACAACGGAATGTAATATTCGGATTGAGCAGTGCACATGCCGCCGCCACTATTGCTGTGATATTGATAGGATTTAACATGGGGATCATCGACGAAGCTGTGCTAAATGGAACAGTAGTATTGATACTGATCACCTGCCTGGTAAGTTCGTTCGTAACAGAGAATGCAGGCCGTAAACTAGCTATTGTGGAGGCAGAACGTACACCTGCCGCAGAGGACACTCTTGAGCGCATCCTGATACCTATTTCGGGAGCAGACCGTATTGAGGCTATGCTGGACTTTGCTGTGATGCTGAAAGACCCGAAATCGGCTACGCCTATTTATCCGCTGGCAGTTGTACAGGATGATGAAGAAGCGAAAGAAAAGATCCCACTGACGAACAGGATCATGGAAAAAGCAGTGGAGCATGCTGCTGCTACGGAAAGTAATGTGCAGGTGGTAACGCGTATAGACCTGAACGTATCAGATGGTATTGCACGTGCTGCAAAAGAACTGATGATTACAGATGTAATACTGGGACGCACAGATAAGACCAGTACCACAGACCGTTTATTCGGTTCTATCTTTGGTACTACGCTGAACAATGTGCTGCATAGTGTATGGGAAACGGTGTATGTATGTGATTTTAATTATCCGCTGAATGCAACAAGGAAACTGGTGCTGGTGATGCCTAAGAATGCAGAGTATGAGATCGGCTTTTCACATTACCTGCAAAAGATCATCCTGCTGAGTAAGCAGGTGGGAGCAAGGTTGCTGATATGTTGTCATCATAAAACACAAACTGTAATAGAAGCAAAGCTGTTACAATCCAAACAAAGTGTAGACGTTGTTTTCAAGCAGTTTGATGAAATAGAGGAGTTACTGATACTTTCACGTGAGATCACAGGAAATGACCTGATCGTAGTGATTTCCGCACGTAAAGGTACCATCTCTTACAAACCTTATTTTGAAGGAATGTCTGCAAGGTTAAACAAGCACTTCAGTGATAACAATGTAATACTGCTGTTTCCTGAGCAAACGGAGATCGATTATGTGGAAGCGGGATTACAACCGGAAGATCTTACACTGGCTCCTATCCAGGAACAATTGGCGAATCTGAATAAATTGAGTAAAGCAGTAAGACGAATCTTCAAAGGGAATAAAGACAGTGAATAGATGAGACGTTGGGTAACATGCATATTGACGCTTTTAACACTGTATGCAGCCGGGCAGACTCCCAATAAATATGACCGTATTACAGATTCCCTTACCCGGACGGGAGAAACCGGGAAGCTCATTGCCTACTTTCAGAAAGAACTAAAAGCAAGTCCCCGGAATGAAAACATCCTGCGCAGACTTGGCTATTTATACATTAAGGACAATCAGCATGATCTTGGCAGAAAATATTATCAGGAAGTACTGACATTAAATCCGAAATGTGTTAGATGCCTTGTGAATATTGCGCTGGTGTATGAGTTGCAAAAGGAGCCTGCAAAAGCGCTTGCATATTTTAATAAAGCTATAGCGATCGATCCTGAGAACCCAATGTCTTATTCAAACAGGGCACACCTGAGGGAATCGACAGGTGATAATTCAGGTGCATTATCAGATTATGATAAAGCTGTTGCTCTTGATTTTGAGAACGCTGGTTATTATGTTCAAAGAGGTAATTATCATTTCAAACAGGGCGCTTTTGCGCTGGCTATTGCAGATATGAACAGGTCTGTACAACTGGCTCCCGGTAGTTATCTTCCGTATTATCAGCGGGCGATGATTTATTATAGTAGTCAGAAAATAAAGGAAGCGCTGACAGATGTTAATACGGCCATTCGGCTTGACAGTAATCAACAGGTCTTATATAGTTTCAGGGGTACTGTATATGCGGCAATAAACGAACATGAAAAAGCGATCGAAGACTATACAGCTGCCATCCGGCTTAATCCCCGGGATCACCTTCCTTACTATAACCGTTCATTAGAAAGACATGCTATTGAAGACCTGGATGGTGCATGTTCAGATATGCAGGCATGTTATGGACTGCTGCCTGCCGGTGATACGCTGAGGAGTAAGCTGGAGCATACGATTGGCATTTATTGTGATGCAACAAATCCCAGCTATTATTATCAGCGGGGAACCGCTTTTTATAATATGCAGCAGTTTAAAAAGGCGATAGATATTTATAGTCTGGGTATTAACAAGTTTCCGGACAATGCGATGCTGTTGTCTTCCCGGGGAACCGCCTATTTTGCGTTAAAGGATTATTCAGCTGCTGTGCCGGATTATAATGCATCTGTACAAAATAAGGGGGATATGATCGGAGAGCTACAGCTTGGTATTGCAGAAGCGAAATTTGCATTAGGGCAGTATGATGCAGCATTGACATCCATTAACGAAGGGATTAAGCCGGGAACTGATACAATAGAAGCATATTATAATACCCGGGGAGATATATTCCTTGCGCTTGGAAAGTATCAGGCGGCAATGGATGATTTTAACCGGTGTATTCAGTTAAACGGTGCGTTTGCGCCGGCTTATGTAAACAGGGCAATTGCAAGAATAAATCTTTCCAATAAGCTAAAGGTTAAAGCCAGATCTTTCAGCGGAAATATTAATACGTTTAATGTAAGCTGGATATTGCCGCTTAAAGTAACATGGAAGATTAGTGATGAAGATTTCTTTGCTGCGCTGGCTGATTGTAGTAAGGCTATCGATATGTATCCGGATCAGGACTTTGCTTACTACCTGCGTGGACGAATCAAAAGAATGCTGGATGCAGGCGGGCAGTGTGCTGATTTTGTAAGAGCAAAGGAGCTGGGTTATATAGTGGAACCGGAATTGCTGAGTGGGTGCAGGCAATAATACCAAAGGCAGAAGTAGGGGCGTTTAAAAAATTATTCGGGCAGGATGCTTTATAGCAGGCGATGTAAAGAAATCGGCAAGGGATTTCCTGAAAAAAATTTGGTGGAATAAAAATAGTTTTTACCTTTGCAATCCCATCAGACAAACGGTTTGATGAAAATGTAAAAAGGGAGCTTAGCTCAGCTGGTTCAGAGCATCTGCCTTACAAGCAGAGGGTCACTGGTTCGAATCCAGTAGCTCCCACTCTTTTTACTTTTTATGTTATTGTTTTTTAAGGGAGCTTAGCTCAGCTGGTTCAGAGCATCTGCCTTACAAGCAGAGGGTCACTGGTTCGAATCCAGTAGCTCCCACAGTAAATTGGACAAGTCAGGTAATACCGGGCTTGTCCTTTTTTTTTGTCTTAAAGCTCCGTAGGAAAAAGAGGATCAAGTTGAATTGCAAGGGATTTAAAAGCCCTTTAAGCATGCAGTTCCATCAGATTCATTATTGCTTATTCAATAGCTCTTGCATGAGATCAGACAGAGAGATGGCAGTTACCCCCTCACTTAGTGTAAACCGTTCCTGACCAGAATATATCACATAACGTCTATCTGCTTTTATATCATCACAGGCAATGAAAAAGCCTTTTGACAGCGTCGGTGCAGAACTACGTTTAATTTCTATCGCCCATTTCTCATTGCCGGAAAAATCAAGAACAAGATCAATTTCTGCTCCATTTGAGGTCCGATAGAAAAATGGCAATGTACCTGATGGGACTACCGATAAAATATTTTCAATAGTAAAGCCTTCCCAACTTCCACCAGTAACCGGATGGCCAAGCAAGTCATTATAGTTGGAAATATTGAGTAAGGCGTGGGTAATGCCACTGTCACGGATATAAACTTTGGGTGCTTTTACAAGGCGTTTGCCTATGTTAGAAGTCCAGGGTTGTAAACGTCTAACCAGTAAGAGGTCGCACATTAAATCAAGATAACGTCCAATTGTTGTAACAGAAACTTCCAGGTTTTTACCCAATTGAGCGGCATTAATAATACCGGCCTGATTATGGGCTAACATGGTCCAGAATCGCCCTAATGTTTGTGCCGGAATGCGCGGACCTAATTGCGGAATATCACGCTCCAGGTAGGTTTTGATAAAGTCCTGCCGCCATTCAAGGCTATTTGAATCAGATGCGGATAGCAGACTTTCAGGAAAGCCTCCTCTTAACCAAAGCTCATTTATTTTCTCCGGCTGATGGTTTGCATATTCAAGAACATCAATGCCTTGTAGCTCTATATAGGCAATTCTTCCCGCAAGAGATTCACTGGATTGTTGTAATAAGTCAATTGAAGCAGATCCTAAAAACAGGAACTGACCTGCTTTGTTGCCTTTTCTTCGTTCCTTGTCAATAATTCCGCGTAAAGGAGCGAAGATATCCGGCTTACGTTGTACTTCATCCATGATAATAAGCTTGCCCTTATTTTCAGCATGAAACGCAGTTATATCCTGGACTTTTACCAGATCAAACGGGTTTTCAAGATCAAGATATACAGCCGGCAGAGTTTCGGAGATATCCAGGGCAATAGTTGTCTTGCCTACCTGTCGCGGCCCCATCAGCGCTACAGCAGGACTTCGCTTTAATGCATTTTGGATTTTGGCTTCAAGCCTTCTTTTAATCATCCATGCAAATTTAACATTAAATGTGAAATCTGCATGGTAAAAATGCATTCATTATCCTCTGAGGACATTTTTATCTTAAATCCCACTCAACAATACTGTTGACCCATTCCTGGCGGAAGGGTGTGGTAATCTTGATATAGTTATCTGTATAACCTTCCATCATTCCATCTTTCCCTTGTATTTCAAACAATACTTTACGGGTTTGTCCCAGGTGTTGTTCTGTGAAATACTGTAGCTTTTTAAGGCTCAGGTTGCGCAGCATTTTATTACGTTCGTTGCGAACGTGAACAGGTACAATTGGTTTAATTTCTATTGCGCCTGTGTTCGGACGTTCCGAGTAAGTGAATACGTGCAGGTATGATACATCGAGGGCATGCAGGAAATCGTATGTTTCGCGGAAATGTTCATCTGTTTCGGCAGGGAAGCCTACGATCACATCTACACCTATGCTGCAATGTGGAATGAACTGGCGGATCAATGCGACTTTCTCTGCATATAATTCACGGCGATAACGGCGGCGCATTAATCCGAGGATATCATTACTGCCACTTTGCAGCGGAATATGAAAATGAGGCATGAATTTGCGGCTGTTGGCAACGAACGCTATGATCTCATTGCTTAACAGGTTAGGCTCAATAGAGGAAATTCTATAGCGTTCTATACCGTCTATTTTGTCCAATGCCTGTATCAGTTCAAAGAAAGTTTCTTCCCTGATCTTCCCGCCCTCAAAACCCTTTCCGAAATCGCCGAGGTTGATGCCGGTGAGCACGATTTCTTTCACACCGGTGGCTGCAAGGTCTGTAGCCAGCTTTACAACATTCTCCACACTATCACTACGGCTTTTACCGCGGGCCATGGGAATGGTACAAAAAGAACAGGTATAATCACAGCCATCCTGTACTTTCAGAAAGGTGCGGGTACGGTCGTTCTGGGAGTGGGAAGCATGGAAGGTATTTACTTCCTCAATGTCGCAGGAGCAGATTTTGGTACTGTCTCCTTTGGTGAGGGTTTTAAGGTGTTCAACGATGTTGAACTTTTCTGCAGCGCCCAGTACGAGATCTACCCCTTCAATTTCGGCAATCTCTTTTGGCTTCAGCTGTGCATAACACCCCGTGATCACTACCATGCTTTCCGGTGCGCGTCGCTGTATGCGGCGTACCAGGTGTCGGCATTCTTTGTCCGCATTGTCTGTAACAGAGCAGGTGTTGATTACGTACACATCGGCCTGTCCGTCAAAATCTGTTTTCACAAAACCATCCTGTTCCAGTAACCTGCTGATAGAGGAGGTTTCTGAAAAGTTCAGCTTGCAGCCGAGGGTATGAAATGCTACTGTTTTACCTGTTGTCATAAAGTCCGCAAAGTTACATCTTTTTGCAATGTGCCCTTATATGGTAATTTAATACCGCTTATATTGGCAAAATTACATAGATTGCCGTCGCTTGTGCAATACTAACGTGTTATATCAGTGTAACCACTATGAAATCAAAGGGTAAGTATATACCTGTCATATTACTGGCTTTATTATTATTCCTGGCCTGGCATCAGCAGTGGTGGAAGGGACCTCGACCAGTAACACCACCATATACCAGAACAGGTCATAATCCGCGTAGCACGGTGAATGATCCTGCTGTACTGAACCGGCATGCCCGGCTGGAATATACGGTTCATGCGCGTTGCCGGATGGAATGCCGTCATATTACCGAGGCAGAGGTGAGTGAAATTCTTGAAGATGGCCGTATCAACACGGAGAAGTCCAATCCCCGTGACCAACCCTGCCCTACATTTGCATTGGAAGGTTATTCCGAAGAGGGACAACACCTTCGCATTGTTTTTGCGCCCTGTGATGGTATCACCCGGGTAGTTACCTGTATCGACCTGGATAAGGAATGGAGTTGTAACTGTAATTAGCACTTATTAGGTATTTACGGTCACTTGCAGTAATTTTCAGGTTTGCTACTGCCGTTATTTTATGAAATTACTGCTGAAACCATTACAATTCGTATACGCTATATACGCTTCTATCTTATTTTTAGGCATCATGTTGCTTATTCTTCCGCCTATTTTCCTGGCCTCTCTCTTTGGCAGGATAAAGGGTGGGAATATTATCTTCTACTTTCTATGGTTCTGGTCAAACTCCTGGTTCCCGCTGGTGGGTATGCGGGTGAAAAGAATTTATAAATGTGAAAAGACTAATGAGCCCTGCATCTATGTAGTGAATCACCGTTCGTACCTGGATGCGGCCCTTGCCGTGGGAGTAATGCGTTTGCCGTTCCGCCCCCTGGGAAAAATAGAACTGAAAAAGGTGCCATTATTCGGGTTTATTTATAAGAACTCTGTGGTACTGGTAGACAGGGCCAATGCCAAGGCACGGTCCCGTAGTGTGCGTGAAATGATGAATACCCTGAAAGAAGGGGTATCTATCCTGATATTTCCTGAAGGGACTACCAACGAAACTGACAAACCTTTACAGCCCTTTCATAACGGGGCTTTCCGGATAGCGATAGAAACGCAGACACCTATTCAGCCGGTCCTTTACCTGGATAACGGGGCCCGTTTACCACATACCGGTTTTTTAAAGATCAATCCGGGCCGTTGCAGGATCGTATACCTGCCTCCTATACCTGTAAAAGGACTGGGAATGGAGGATTTACCGGCGTTGAAGCAACAGGTGTTTGATATTATGGAGAAAGAACTGATAAGCTGGAAATAATGAAATTTGCAGATGTTATACTGCCACTGGCGCTACCAAAGAATTACACTTACCTGGTACCTCCTGAAATGGAAGATGCCGTGCAGGTAGGAAGCCGTGTTGCCGTACAACTGGGCAAGCAAAAGAAATATACAGGTATTGTAAAGGCAGTGCATGGAATGGCACCGCTGGATTACAAAACCAAACCCCTGCTGGACTTGCTGGATAAAGACCCGGTAGTGTATCCCAACCAGCTTTTATTGTGGCAGTGGCTGGCATCTTATTACATGTGTACCGAAGGGGAAGTGCTGAATGCGGCTTTACCCGCCCACCTTAAATTGTCCAGTGAAACATTACTGCTGTTCAATGATGCTTTCGGTGATGATTTCACCGGACTGGATGATAGTGAATACCTGATAGCAGAAGCATTACATATACGCAAGGAATTACGCATTGAGGAAGTACAGCTGATCCTCGATAAGTCTGATGTGTATTCCGTGATAAAAAAGCTGATAGAAAAGAATGTGCTGCTGGTATATGAGGAGCTGAAAGAAGTATACAAAGAGAAGAAGGAAAATTATGTGCAGCTGCATGAGCACTACGCAGCGGAAGAACAACTGGCCGGTTTATTCAATGAGCTGGGGAAAGCTCCCAAGCAGATGGAATTACTGCTGGCATACCTGCACCTGTTAAAAACGCAGGGAAGTGTATTACAGAGTGAATTACTGAAGAAATCAGGCGCCTCGGCCGCACAGCTGAAAGGATTGGTAGATAAAAATGTAGTGTGGATAGAAAAGAGGACGGTAGACCGTGTTCCGGGTGCAGGAAAAGCTGATGCACAGGTAGATTTTGTGCTGAGTCCTGCCCAGGAAAAGGCTTTAGCTGAATTGCATCAGTGTTTTGAAACCAAACAGGTGACGTTATTGCATGGGATTACATCCAGCGGCAAAACGCAGCTGTACATGAAGCTGATAGAAGAGCATGTAAACAGCGGTAAACAGGTGTTGTACCTGTTGCCGGAAATAGCGTTGACAGCACAGATCATACGTCGTTTACAGAAACATTTCGGTAAGAAAATAGGCATTTATCATTCCCGGTTCAGTAATAATGAAAGGGTAGAGATATGGAATAAAGTGAAAACCGGCGAGTTACAGATAGTACTGGGCGCACGTTCCAGCCTGTTGTTGCCATTCAGGGATTTAGGGCTGATCATTCTTGATGAAGAGCATGATGCGTCCTTTAAACAGCAGGACCCTGCACCTCGTTATCATGCGCGGGATTCGGCTATTTATTATGCCGGGTTGTTTGGTGCTAAAGTATTGTTAGGCTCCGCTACACCTGCACTGGAGTCTTATTTTAATGCACAGCAGGGGAAGTATGGACTGGTAGAGTTAACAGAACGTTTCGGAGGAGTGGCGATGCCTGCCATCGAGATCATAGATCTGAAGAAGGAGCAGGCAGAAAAAACGATGCAGGAGAACTTCACTCCGCAGCTTCGTACTGCCATCGGCATGAGCCTGTCGGACAATAAGCAGGTAATCCTGTTCCAGAACAGGCGTGGTTATGCGCCTTTCCTGATGTGTACTACCTGCGGATGGATCCCTAACTGTAAGAATTGTGATGTATCACTGACATATCACCGTAACCAGGATAAATTACAATGTCATTATTGTGGTACGCGTTACCCTTATGTACATACCTGTGCTGCCTGCGGAAGCAGTAATACGCTGATCCCCAAAAACTTTGGTACAGAGAAGATTGAGGATGACCTGATACAGGTGTTCCCTAAAGCCCGTATTGCCCGCATGGACATGGATGCTGTAAGGAATAAGGATAGTCATAATAAGATGATACAGCTGCTGGAACAGCAGGGGATCGATATACTGGTAGGTACGCAGATGGTGGTGAAGGGACTTGACTTTGATCATGTAAACCTCATCGGGATCTTAAGTGCGGATAGTTTACTGAGTTTTCCTGATTTCAGGGTGAACGAGCGTGCGTTCCAACTGATGGAACAGGTAGCAGGGCGTGCCGGACGCCGTGATGGACAAGGGAAGGTGATCATACAGGCGAGTAATACCCGTCATCCTATATTGCATTTTGTCACTACACATGATTATAAGGGCATGTATGCTTCTGAAGTAGCAGAGCGGCAGCGCTTTGGTTATCCTCCTTTTTATCGCCTGTTAAAGATCACGCTGAAGCATAAGCAACAGCAGGTAGTGGAACAGGCAGCACATATTCTCAGTAACTGGTTAAGGCCACATATAGGTGCCAACCTGGTAGGGCCGGCAGCCCCGCTGGTAGGGCGTGTGCGTACTTATTACCTGCAGGAAATGCTGATTAAGCTACCCAGAGATACAAAGGTCATTGCACAAACCAAGCAACTGCTGCGCGAGCATTTCACTAAGTTACAGGCAGAGAAGCAGTACCGCTCTGTGTTGATAGTACCAGACGTAGATCCCGTGTAGCTAGCCTTTAGAGATGCGTAGTCTTTTATCTTTTATATCATTATCTGCTTGCAGAATCTTCTCAAATATTTTCTTTTCCCCGTTATCATAACTGCCTTTCTTAAACCATTTCAGTGCATAGATAGAGATCTTATTACCTTCCTGTTTGCAGGTGATCTTATATCCCAGGGAAGTACCGGGAATATCTGCTGTATAATCAGCAGTATTCACCATTGTATACCCTTCTGGTACTGTAATGTAAATCCTGCTTTCCTGGTAAAACGGGTAAGCCATTTCAACGGGAATGTTCACTGGTGGCATAGATGATACATATTGCTGTACCAATCCGTTTATCAGCATACCTATATTGATAGAATCTGTTTTAAAAGAAGATTCCAGGATAAAGGGGTTATCAGCTATGGGGAGGTCCCAGTAACCATTCTGCATTTTATGCGTAAGGCCGGATACCCTGATGGCCCCTGTAGGCAGCATGGAATTGTATTGTTCGTCCAGGGACGCGATGGGCGTATTTCCTATGATCGTTTTAACAGCCATGGCGGGATATCCGCCTACTGTTTGTTTGAGTGTTATATCATAAACGCCCAGCACATTGATATCTATGTTCGCTTCCAGGCTGATATTATTCTTTGTGTAACTGGAGACTGGTGTACGGATAAAGTCTACCAGTACTTCTGCCTTTTTATCTATCAGTGTATCGCGGCAACGCAGGGCCAGCAGGTCTGCCCAGGAAGCAGGATAAAAAGGGAAGCGGGTATCGGCAGAAGCAGGCGCCAATGCCTGGCTTAGTTCAGGAAAATAAATAAGTACGTTATTGGCCAGTTCTATATTCACGATACTACTGTCCAGCGGAACGGATTCATGTGCAGATGTAAAGAGTATCTGTGTATGGATCCCGAGCAGATAATACACAGATTCCATCAGTTTTACAATGCCGGTTTCATTACAGTTTTTTGTTTTTAACATCTCTTCGATATCAGACAAATCATAATTATGCGGATCATTGATCAGTTTATATTGTGACTTTATCTGCTGTTCTACCTGATAGATGAGTGTGGGTAAGGGTAATCTGTTTTTCAGGAAATCCCATTTGCTGACCTCTTTCTGCAGCTTTTTATAAGCAGGGCTTTCCATATATACATATTCCATGAACTGGTCTTTGGCAGGTTGTTGCCAGGTAGTTCCCCGCAAAGAAAATTCGGTGCGTTGTATCCAGGTATTATAATAGAAAAGATCACCCGGAAGGAGCGCTGGTACATGATATGCCGTTGCATGAAAATAATGTACGCCCGTGAATGCAACACTATCCGTTACATCCGGGAAACCATTGCTGCCTCTCGAACGGAACAACATATCCGGCGGTACTACCAGCATGAAAGTAGCTTCATTGCAGGGAATAGTGCTTTGCATGTATTCAAAGCCTGCCCAGCTTGTTATTTCGAGGACGATCATGTCGTATTCCAGTTCACAGCCTGCCACAAGTTTTAAGGGAGATAACCTCACTGTTTCCGCGTTACTGCTGATAAATATTTTTAAGGCAGGTACTGTAACGATATGTCCATCAGGATAGATGATCCTTGCATTTATAGATTTGATATGTTCGTAAGGTTCCAGTGGTATAAGTAACTGAGTAAGGCTGTCTGCCGCTTTTGTTGTGTTGATGCGCATCCGTTTATAGATGGTACGGGAATGGGTACCTTCTTCGGATGTGCGGTTAAAGTCGCGGATGGCAAAATGTTTCAGCAGTGTAACAGGAGCGCTGGTATCTGCCTGTTTATAAAGTTGTGGTTGCGTCTCCCAGGTGTTACTTACATAACGGTTTATCTGTGAGAAGGCTAACGTACAGCATAGAAGGCACAGCAAGGTGCATATAGGTATTCTCATAAATTATTTACCTGCCAACTCCTTAATGGCATCTGATTCATAAACGTGTGTGCCGGATGGTGTATTGATGGCAGCATTGATCATCGCCTTCGCTACATTCACGGCTTTTATGGGGCGGTATTTCTTCCAGCGCCCCTGCAGCAGAAAGTAAAACACCAGTATGAGGAATTTACCGATCCATTCCCCCAGTCGGAATTCTTCCCGGGCGCCCAGCAATACCGAAGGGCGGAAAATATGCAATGCGGGGAACCCAATCTTTTCTATTGCCTTTTCTGTTTCCCCTTTGGTGCGTGCATAGAAATTAATAGATGCCGGATTTGCACCAACAGAAGAGACAAGCAGGAACTGCTGCATATTTTGCCGGTGGGCGATGGTAGCGCAGCGAACAGGGATCTCAAAATCCACTTTCCTGAAGTTCTCTTTATTCCCGGCCTTTGCGATGGTAGTACCTATACAACAGAATAATATATCGCCATGCAGCGCTGCTGCAAGGCTTTCCTCATCATCAAAGTCAACGATCACGGGTTCCAGCCCCGGACGTTGTTTGAGTGATGGTGAGCGCAGCAGTACTTTTACTTTGCTGAAACGGTTATCATGCAGGAGCAGTGTTACCAGGCTATTGCCTGTAAGACCGGTGGCTCCTAATACAACAGCTGTTAGCGGCATGCTTTTATTATTATCTTTGTTTGATAAATTTACTAAAGTTTTGTCCGATCATATGCTGATATCTGAAAATGTTTTACTCCGGCCCTATAATACGTTTGGTATCACAGCTCATACCCGTTATTTTACGTCATTTTCATCCGCCGCTGCATTGCAGGAGATTTTATCTGCTCCGCAACAGCAGGGATTACCGCATATGATACTGGGCGGCGGCAGTAATCTGCTGTTCACGAAAGACTTTGACGGGATCATCCTGAAGAATGAGATAAAGGGGATTACGGTGGTAAAAGAGGATGATGAGCATGTGTACGTGAAAGCAGGGGCAGGGGAGAACTGGCATGGCTTTGTAATGGATTGTATCAAACATAACCGTGCGGGACTGGAGAACCTGTCGCTGATTCCGGGTAATGTAGGGGCCAGTCCTATGCAGAATATAGGTGCGTACGGGGTAGAGATCAGGGATACATTTTATGAATTAGAGGCCTTTAACCTGGAGGACTTTACGACAGCCACGTTCAATAATACGGAGTGTGAGTTTGGTTACCGGGAGAGTGTGTTTAAAAGGAAATACAAAGGGCAGTTTGCGATCTTGTCCGTTACATTTAAACTGAATAAAAACCCTCATTTTAATATTAAATACGGGGCTATTGAAGAGGAACTGAAAAGAATGGGCGTGCATGAGTTGTCTATTCAGGCAATCAGCCAGGCCGTCATCAATATCCGTTCCTCCAAACTGCCTGATCCGGCTGAGATTGGCAATGCGGGTAGTTTCTTTAAGAACCCGGCGATTGATGGTACTACTTATGACCGTCTGAAAGCGGAGTTCCCGCATATTGTTGCCTATCCTGTAGAGGATGGCCATTATAAACTGGCCGCGGGCTGGCTGATAGAGCAGTGTGGCTGGAAAGGCTACCGCGAGGGAGATGCTGGTGTACATATCAGACAAGCCCTGGTACTGGTGAATTACGGGCATGCCAGTGGAGAGGACATCTATCGCCTGTCTCAGCAGGTGCTGGACAGTGTGCATGCCAAATTCGGGGTAGACCTGGAAAGAGAAGTTAATATCGTGTAGCCTTTATATGTGCGATGATTTTATCCGCATGATCTCTTGAGTTCTCAATAAACCACACGTGGGTATCCATCCCACCACAAACAACTCCGGCCAGGTATATGCCTGGCATGTTTGTTTCCATGGTATCCGGATTATAGGAGGGATGTTTCTTCCCATCCTCAGAAAGTTTTATCCCTGCTTTTTCGAGGAAGCTGAAGTTAGGCTGATAACCGGTAAGCGCCAGTACGAAATCATTCTCCACGGTAATAATACCATCAGGTGTGAGAATATCGACTTCATGCTCTCTGATGGACTGTACGGTCGAATGTGTATAGGCTTTGATACTTCCTTCGCTGATCCTGTTTTCTATATCCGGTTTTACCCAGTATTTTACACGTTTACCAATCCCTTCTTCCCTGATGATCATGGTCACATCCGCCCCTTTGCGATATGTTTCCAGGGCCGCATCCACAGATGAATTATTTGCTCCTATTACCAGTACTTTCTGCATGGCATAGAAATGAGGGTCTTTGTAATAGTGATTTACTTTAGGAAGATGTTCGCCGGGGATATTCAGCATGTTGGGAATGTCATAGAAGCCGGTAGCAATGATGACATGTTTTGTGGTGTAAGATGTATTGGTTGTTGTGACGGTATATGAACCGTTTGTTTGTTTTATAGTTTCCACAGCTTCGAAAAGATGTGTATTCAGGTGGTTGGAAAAAGCCACGCGCCTGTAATATTCCAGGGCTTCCGGCCGTATAGGCTTGGCGCTGATGGATACAAAGGGTACACCACCTATTTCCAGCTTTTCCGAAGTAGAGAAGAAGGTCATATAGAGTGGATAGTTATACAGAGAGTTGGTAAGGCATCCTTTTTCAATGATGAGGTAATTTAGTCCTGCTTTTTGTGCTGCAAGTCCACATGCCAGTCCTATTGGTCCGGCCCCGATGATCAGTATATCATATGTTTCCATAGCCATAAAAATACGAATGATCATTCGTATTTGCTATTCTCATTGAACAACGGCCATTGCTACTCTGTAATATTCATATCCTTTCATTTTAGCGGCGCGTTCTTTTCCGAAGTATATCTCACGATAGACATCTGCGCCTTCATCGTACTCTAATTTCATATTATAACCTGCCAGGAAATCGCTGATCTTTGCAGGATCTATTCCGAAGTTCCAGAACTCATTGTTATGCTGCAGGAGTTTGGCCACACTGGATGCGCCAACAAAAAGTTCGGGGTTAGATAATACTTTTTCATCTACGTAGGTAAAAATAATAACAGTACCAGGCAGAAATGTTTTAAAATACTGGAAGATCTTATCTGCAATGGGAGCTGTAAAATAATTGTTGACACCTTCCCATATGAACATCGTTTTATAATGTGTGTTATGGAAGAGGCCGGGAAGCACATCTTCCAGGCGTTGTTTGTGAAAATCTACCGAGATAGAATCCACGTGCATAACGGGTTTAAGCGGAGAATTTTCCAGGATAGCCAGTTTGGCTTCCTGTTTAACAGGATCATCTATTTCTACAAACATGACCCTTTCTTTCATTTTGAGCCTGTGTACCCTGCAATCGTATCCTGCGCCGAATATGATGATCTGGTTGAAGCCTTCATCTCTGACAAGGTTGGTGGTCATTACATCTATAAGCCTGTTCCGGGCAACGCAGGAAGTAAGGGCACCTGTCCAGCGCTGATCAATGTACCAGCAGATAATACGATTGAGAATGGGGACCCTGGAGAGCCATTCTACCAGTTTCAGATGGGGAGGAAGAAATAGTTTAGCGTAAGGGTCATAAAACAGTCTCCTTTCATTTGGGGGAAGATTTGAAGCAATTGCGCGTAGCACTGCCTGATAGGCCGCAGCTTTGCCGGCGGTGACCATTTTCATAAAAGTAACGGGTTTACTAAAAATGAGTATGAAGAAATAGGTTTGACAATCACACACTAACTCACATGATATCTGGATATTGGTTGAAACTTTATAAGTTATAAATGTAACGAATATTTCGATTACAATATTTGGGGAGTCATATTCATGCGGAGGGAATAAAAAAAAATACCGGAATGATTGTACTCATTCCGGTATAATTATTTGTAAGTATTGTAATACTAAATGAAGTGATATCTTACGAAAGCCTCCATCGCAGCATACTGCTGTAATCCAAGGTGGTCGTACATCTGAGCCGTATTAGCGTTACGGTCTTCTGCTCTCTGCCAGAATTCGCGAATGTCAGTACCCTGGAATGGGATAACGTCTTTCTGAGACTGGTGAATAAAAATACCGAGACGTTTTTGTAATACCTGGTCGGGACTCATTGGTACAGCCATTTCGATTTCATGGATGTTCCATTCCTGCCATGCGCCTTTGTACAGCCATACCCAGCAATCTTTCATGAAATCTTCGTGTTTCAATCTTTCGAGTGCTGCGAAAATAACGTCCAGACATACTTTATGGGTACCATGCGGATCTGCGAGGTCACCGGCGCAGAAGATCTGCTGAGGTTTGATTTTACGCAGAAGTTCTACGGTGATATCAACATCCGCGTCGCTCATTGGCTTTTTTTCTACCAGCCCTGTTTCATAGAAAGGCAGGTTCTGGAAGTGGATATTTTCCTCAGGAATACCAACGTAACGGCAGGTAGCTTTTGCTTCACCACGACGGATCAGCCCTTTAATAGCACGGTTCTCCGGAGTATCTTTCTGACTGGGCTTTTTCACTCTCAGGAAGGCTTTGGCATCTTCCAGAATCTGGGAGCTTTTGCTGCGGTCGATATCGAACATACCTTCAAAACCTACGGCAAAGTCGATAAAGCGGAGCAGGAATTCGTCTGTAACGGCGATGTTACCGGAAGTCTGGTAAGCAACGTGTACATCGTGGCCCTGTTCATGCAGGCGTATGAAAGTACCACCCATAGAAATGATATCATCATCAGGATGCGGAGAGAAGATGATAACGCGTTTATGTTGTGGTTCGGAACGTTCGGGGTGGCTGGGTAACTGAGCACCTGGTTTACCGCCGGGCCAGCCGGTGATGGTATCGCGGATACCGTTGAATTCCTCGATATTCAGTTCGTATGCAGAACCGTACTGAACGATCAGGTCGTTGAGACCATTTTCATTGTAATCGCTGTCTGTAAGCATCAGGATGGGCTTATTCAGTTTCAGCGCCAGGCTGGTTACTGCTTTACGGCGCATTTTGGGCGTCCATTCGCAATCTCCGGTGAGCCATGGTTCTTTAAAGCGGGTCAGCTCTTCAGCCGCCTGCTCATCGATTACAAATTTGCAGTCGGGATGTTGTTGCAGTAAGGAAGCCGGCACCTGGTCGGTGGAGTGTCCTTCTACTGCCCTGCGAACGATCTTAGCCTTGTGTGTACCCCAGGCCAGCAAAATGATGCGTTTAGCCTTGAAGATAGTGCTGAGACCCATTGTGATAGCGAGACGGGGAACCTGGCTCATATTGGCAAATTCGAATGCATTTGCCATCCTGGTAGAGTTGTCCAGGGTTACCAGGCGGGTATGTGAGCTAAGGCTGGAGCCCGGCTCATTGAACCCGATATGACCGTTTGTACCAATGCCCAGTACCTGGATATCGATACCACCGGCTTCTTCCACACGGCGCTCGTAATCTGCGCAGTATTCTTTTACTTTTTCCTTTGGCACAGTACCATCCGGGATAAAATAGTTACCCTCAGGAATGTCGATGTGGTTCAGTAACTGTTCCCTCATGAACCGGTTGTAGCTTTGCAGCGCATCTGGTTCAATAGGATAGTACTCATCCAGATTGAAGGTAACTACGTTTTTAAAGCTTAGCCCTTCTTCCTTGTGTAACCGGATCAGTTCTGCGTAGAGGTATTTGGGAGTTGAGCCTGTTGCAAGACCTAAAACCACTTTCTGATTGGTGGCTTGTCTTGATTTAATTAGTGCTGCTATTTCTTGCGCAACTGCTCTGGAACCCTCTTTAGCTGTAGGATGTATATCCACGGCTATCTGTTCGAAACTGTCAATCAGTTCAATTTCCTGATGATTAAGCGTCATGATTAGTGTTTTGAATTAGATGCGGTTTAAAAACGAATCGGAAAATTAAAAAAAATCTCTCTATTCTAATAGAACTTTATACTTTGGTTAAGAATAAACCAGAAATTCCTATAAATGTATAAGATACGTTTAACAAAACGTTCACTATAAAATTAAAACCGGGGAGGGTTAAATAGCGTTTATAATAGTAGAGATGTGAGGGGGATTATAACAATGACATTTGATGATGTAGAAAATAGAAGATGAATGCTTGATGCTGAAAGGCTGAATATCAATTGATATTCAGCCTTTTGCCTGTTGGGCCAGCTCAAGAATGAGTTTTACGTCATCAGCCTGTGTTAATGAGATGCCATATTCCGGTACACCGGGGATACCACCCATGCTAACGTGGGGGTTGCGGTAGACCATTTTGCTTTCTACGTACGATCTGGCGGTGGTGTGAAACTCGGTAGCGCCGGTTTCCTGTACTAACATAACGATATTGTTAGCTCTTACCCCGGATCCAGCCATAATGATAATACGTTCTTCCGCCAGCTGTACCAGTGTTTTCAGCAGCTCTGTTCCTTCGGGAGCGGTATTCCGTTGTCCGGAAGTGAGGATACGCTCGCAGCCGGTGCTGATGACATCTTCCAGCGCCTGTAAAGGGTCTGCTGTCATGTCAAATGCCCGGTGGAAGGTAACGCCCATGGGCCAGGCCTGTTCTACGAGTATTTTAGTCCTTGTAACGTCTATCTGTCCGTCAGCAGTAAGCAGTCCAATCACTACGCCATTGCATCCCAGTTGTTTGCACATAGCGATATCTTTCTGCATGATGGCAAATTCGAGGTCGTCATAGAGGAAGTCGCCGCCACGCGGGCGGATGATAGGGTAGATATCTATATCCACTTTTTCCCTGGCCAGCGCGATGGTTGCATAACTGGGAGTAGTACCGCCTTCCAGCAGGTTATCACACAGTTCTATACGTTTTGCACCACCCTGTTGCGCCGCTATACAGGACGCAACAGAGCTTGCGCATATTTCAAGTGTTATCATCCGGGGAAGTAGCTTTTACCGTCTATCAGCACATTATTGGAATCGTTGGACAATACAGCATAGTTAAAACCTTTTTGGAGGCAGTAAGCACCGTGTTGTCCTTTCTTATTCACTGCCAGGAAACCTACCTGTAAGCCTTTGGCCCTGGCTGGGTTCTTTTTCACGATACGGGTAACCGCTTCTTTACAGGCATTTTCAGGAGAGTAACCCTGACGCATCAGTTCTACTACGAGGTGACTGCCTACAATGCGGATCACTTCTTCCCCTACGCCGGTAGAGGTAGCAGCGCCTATTTCATTATCTACATATAATCCTGCACCAATGATAGGGGAGTCTCCTACGCGGCCATGTAATTTAAATGCCATACCACTGGTAGTACAGGCACCGGAAAGGTTACCTTCTGCGTCTATTGCCACCATACCGATCGTATCATGGTTGTACACGTTTCCCGGGAGTTTAAGCGGGTTAAAGGTAGTTTCCTTCTCTGCACCGTAGGAACTGTTCTCTATGTTCATTACAGGCTTGTATTCGGATTTTTTCAGCCATTCTTTCCAGGCCTTTTCAGATTCGGGTGTCAGCAGGTTTTCTTTTTTGAACCCCTGGGACAGTGCGAACTGTAAAGCGCCATCGCCTACCAGCATGATATGTGGTGTTTTCTCCATTACCAGGCGGGCTACGGAGATAGCGTGGGTAATGTGTTCCAGCGCAGCTACGGAACCGCAGTTACCCAGCTCGTCCATAATGCAGGCATCCAGTGTAACACGGCCGTCACGGTCCGGATAACCACTGTACCCCACGGTATGGTTATCAGGGTCTGCTTCCGGCACTTTTACACCCGCTTCCACCGCATCTAATGCACGGCCGCCGTTCTTGAGGATTTCCCAGGCAGCAAGATTAGCAGCACGACCAAAGTCCCAGGTAGAAAGGACCATTGGTTTGGCTTTGGTGGGCTTTACATATGGAGCAGCAGCATGAGCTTTGCTAACGCCATCTAAAGATAAAGCAGCGGCACTGAGGGCCGCTGCTTTTAAAAAATGTCTGCGATCTTGCATAATTTTTTCATTTATGTTTTAATCTTTCATCTCCCATGCGAGTGCGCTGGCGCCTAAGATGGCGGCATCGCTTTCCTGGAGTTCGGAGAAGACCAGTTTTACCTTGTTCTGGAAGATCGGAAGCAGGTTTTTTTCCATATGTTCACGTACTGGTTTCATGATCAGGTCGCCGGCCTTTGTGAGGCCACCGAACAGTATGATTGCTTCAGGACTGGAGAACATAACGAAGTTAGCCAGGGCTTCACCCAGGATTTTACCGGTAAATTCATATACTTCCATGGCCAGCGGATCGCCTTTCATGGCAGCTTCATATATTACTTTGGAGTTGATATCTTCCTTAGCGTATTCGCGCAGGATACTTTTGGTATCAGGGCGGGCTTCCAGGAATTCGTATGCTGTGTTGGTAACACCGGTAGCGGAAGCATAAGCTTCGAGGGAACCGTGTGCGCCGGTGCCGGTATGCAGACGGCCACCTGGTATCACGATACAGTGACCCAGTTCACCCGCAAAACCATCATGTCCGTATATCAGCTGGCCATTCGCTACAATACCGCTACCTACGCCTGTTCCCAGGGTGATCACAATAAAGTCTCTCATGCTTCTTGCTGCGCCGTACATGAATTCACCTAATGCAGCAGCATTGGCGTCGTTGGTAAGAATGGCCGGTACGCCGAATTTGGCTTCCAGTAATTTTGCCAGGGGAACTACTCCTTTCCAGCGAAGGTTAGGAGCATATTCAATATTACCTGTATAGAAGTTACCGTTGGGCGCGCCTACGCCGATACCTCTGATGTTTTCAATACCGCCTACCTTCGCAATCAATATTGAAAGATGTCCGTGTAATTCGTCCAGAAAAGCATCTACTTCTTCATGCTGGTTTGTTAACATACGCCCATCACATAGAATATTACCTCTGCGATCTACTATGCCGAACTTTGTATTGGTGCCTCCTATATCAATGCCCACCGCTAATTGCTGACTCATAATCAATGCCCTGTGATTTTAATATGTTTTTGACTCTAAATGCAAAGAATGCCAGGTATGCAAAGCATACAACCGGTATTATATAAGAATGGTGAATCCCTATGAAAGGGATATCTGCCAAACCGCCCTGTACGGGAGGAATGAGAGATCCGCCAAGTATCATAAGAATAAGGAAAGAGGACCCCTGGCTGGTGTATTTGCCTAAACCTGCGATGGATAATGCGAAAATGCAGGACCACATTACAGAGCAGAATAAACCACCACTGATAAAAGCAAAAATAGAAACAGAACCGCTGGATAACAGACCGGTTACCATTGCTAATATACCTAACAGCGCAAAGATCATTAATGTTTTAGCTGGTTTGTCCTGACCGGCAAAAAAACCGATGATCTGGATAACCAAGACGCCTGCATAAGGATATAATACACTTACGTCAGTCCCTTTCAGTGAGTTTGCACCCAATACTACGCCGTAAGCCACGAATGGTACTATTACGGAGAGCAGTTTGTTGGTCTTTTTTGAAAAGTTGAATACGGTGATAGCGCCTGTCCAGCGGCCCACCATCATACTTCCCCAGAAAAGGGAAACGTAAGGGTCGATTTCTGATTCAGACAGACCCTTTAGGGTAAGGTAGCCGGGATGTTTCAGCAGTGCACCCATGTTACTGGCAATGGTCACTTCCACACCCACGTATACAAAGATGGCGATCATGCCCAGTACCAGCTGCGGATACCTCATAGCGCCCCAGCCTTCGCTGTTCTTCTGTGAAGTGAGCTTTGCATAGAACAGGATACCCAGGATACCTACAATACCGGTAATAAAGAAAGGGAGTTCCTGGTGCAGACCGATACCTACCAGGATCAGGATGAACATAGCTGATATAGCTGTGAGCGCACCACTGGCTTTGGAAGAGGTTTCGAAAGGTTCGTCGGAAGTTTCTTTAGGCATTTTAGAGAACCAGAAGATTACTGCTGCGATGAGGAACAGTACGATCAGCAGTATATAAAGACTGTTGATCTTGCTGATATCTGTATTTGCAGCATCACTGGCATTTTTGGCACTGCCAAATAGCAGGATACTTACTACCAGCGGGCCGATAGTTGTACCGAAAGAGTTGATACCACCTGCCAGGTTGAGGCGGTGTGTACCTTTTGCGGGATCTCCCAATAAGATGGCAAAAGGATTTGCAGCAGTTTGCTGCAGTGAAAAGCCCAGTGCTACAATAAAGAAGGCTCCTAAAATAAGATAGAATGCATACGTGGTATTGGCCATGCCATTGCCGATATTCACTGCTGCGATTAACGCAATTGCACCTACTACTGAAATGAGCAGGCCGTAAATAATTCCTTTCTGGTAGCCGATCTTGTTTAAAATGTCTACGCCTCGTATTGCTGAGAAGAGATACAGCAGTAACGAGCCGATAAAGTAAGCGCCATAAAATGAGAAGTCGATCAACTGGGATTCCAGTTGATTCAAATGAAAGTGGGCCTTACAGAAGGGAATGAAAATGCTGTTGGAAGCAGCAACAAATCCCCAGAAAAAAAATACAAGTATCAGTACAAAGAAAGAAGGATGTGTACTTTGCTTTGTTTGTTGAGCCATAAACGTGTTAAATTACTGTAATTTTTGCGTGTTAAATGTATAAATTATTTTTCGACAATTCCTAAATTTTCAAATAATTATTGAGTATTTTTCTGTTGCAAAAACGTTTTAGCTAATATGTTGTAAAATTTCCATCTAAACCAAATGAAATTTGATTAAATCCTAAAAGGGTATTCTTAAGGTGTACTTTTTAAGCTATTTACCATATAAAATTAACATCCGTCTATTATTAAGTGTTAGTTGGTAGTTAATCATTATGAAATGCCGAATTTGTTGAGTATGTTCGCAAGGATCAATCAAATCTACAAAAAACATTAAAGCAGCAGCAGTATGGCTAACACCGCGTCATCATCCCTGGCTGTGCCTAAGCAGGCCAGTTACGTGCAGTCAATGAGTATTCTTGGTATCCTTTATTTTTTGATGGGTTTTATTACCTGGGTGAACGGGACGATGATTCAGTTTCTGAAAATTGCTTGTGAACTGAATATCTCTCAGGCATTACTGGTGACCCTTGCTTTTTTCATGGCCTACTTTTTCCTTGCATTACCATCCTCATTAGTAATAAATAAAACAGGTTATAAAAGTGGTATGGCGCTCAGTCTTGTAGTAATGGCTGCTGGTTGCCTGGTTTTTATCCCTGCAGCCAACGCCCGCAGCTTTCCTTTATTCCTGACAGGCCTTTTTGTACAGGGTGCGGGTTTATCCTTACTGCAAACAGCTTCCAATCCTTATGCCAGTATTATCGGACCCATCGAAAGTGCAGCAAAACGTATCAGTATCATGGGGATCTGTAATAAGATTGCAGGTGTTATCAGTCCTTTGGTAATAGGCGCTGTTGTATTGAAAAATGCTGCCGGTCTGGAAGATCAGATCGCAAAGGCTTCTGATGCTACTGAAAGAACAGTATTACTGAACAGTCTTGCTTCAAGAGTGATCATGCCTTATGTAGTACTGGCTATTGTGCTGGTGATCATTGCCTTCCTGATCAACCGTTCCTCTCTCCCTGAAATAGAAGCTGCTGAAGAGCCGGTGGACGAGAAAATATCTGTAACCCAGCGTACCAGTATCTTCCAGTTCCCTTACCTGTTGTTGGGCGTACTTTGCATCTTTGTGTATGTGGGCGTAGAAGTAATGGCAGGAGATGTAATCGGTTTGTATGGGAAATCACTGGGTATGAGCCTCGATAAAACCAGGTACTTTACATCATTTACACTGGTGGCCATGCTGGCAGGTTATGTAATAGGTATTATTACCATTCCTAAATATCTTTCTCAGGATAAGAGTTTAAGAATTTGTGCTACACTTGGTATCCTGTTTACTACCGGTGCGTTTTTGACCACAGGTTATACCGCAGTTACCTTTATTGCCTTGCTGGGTTTGGCGAACTCCCTGATGTGGCCTGCTATTTTCCCGCTGGCAATTTCCAAACTGGGCCGTTTTACCAAGATTGGTTCTGCATTGCTGGTAATGGGTATTGTAGGGGGTGGTGTTATTCCACAGATCTATGGCGCGCTGTCAAATGTAATTGACTTCACCCATGCTTTCCTTTACTGCATGGTGCCTTGTTATATTTATATCCTGTATTATGCATTTGCAGGTCATAAAGTAGGACAACGATAGTTTTAAATTCATTCATAGTAGAGAAGGGCTTTCCATATGGGAAGCCCTTCTTTATTGGTATACTACGTCCCTTATAAGCCCCCTCTAAATAAGGTGGGCTTGTATAGGGCTTATAAGGGAGGTACAGGGGACTTTAGGGAGCTTATATCACTGTAAGCCTACGTGATAAGGCTTTACAGCATGCATTAAAAAGGGGCTATCCCAACATACGAGATAGCCCCTTTTTTACACTGATAAAATATTAATACTGGTCGTCCAGCGCAAAAATCGGTTTCCTGTTCATCCAGCGGCCGCGTGTAAAGTCCGGGATGTATTGTACATTACCGCCTTCCGCTACAGACTGTTCACTCAGCGGAGTGATCGCGTACCAGGTAGCAAGATCGTATACGTCCAGTGCATATGGCGCACCACGTTTTACACTCTCAATAAATGAATTCATCACATACCAGTCCATCCCTCCGTGACCTGCACCGGCAGCGCTTGCGGTAAAGCGTTTCCACAGCGGATGATCGTATTTCTCCATATAGCTGCCGGCCGTTTTTTCATCGCCTGCTTTTTCCCATTCATCATAAGGACTTTTCCCTTCTACATAAACAGATGCTTTATCATCCATCCACAACCCGTTAGTTCCCTGTACGCGGAAATTTAATGAGTAAGGGCGGGGAGAGTTCGTATCATGAGACAGCATAATGGTTTCGCCATTGTTGGTGCGGATCAGCGTGGTGACGATATCGCCCAGTTTGAATTCCACTTTTGCGTTAGGATGGTCTGCACCACCTTTCTCCACGATGTATTTGTGTAATCCGCGTGCTTTGGTAGCTACGGATGTAAGTGACAGCAAACGGTTACCCCTGTTGATGTTGATCATGTTGGACACTGGTCCCAGGCCATGGGTAGGATAGAGGTCTCCATTACGGTGTACGCTGTGGTTAGTCCTCCATTTGGCTTCAGAGATGGCTTTGTCGCCAAACTCTACGCCACCCCCGGAAATCTGCTTCCCGTTATTGAACTTAATCGGACGCAGATCATGCTGATAACCACCCTGTAAGTGGGTGATTTCCCCGAATAAACCCTGGCGGACCATGTTCAGTACGGCCATTATATCCCGGCGGTAACAAACGTTTTCCATGCCAAAGAGGGGAATGCCTGTGTCTTCGCTGGTGTTGACCAGGTTCCAGCATTCCTGTACATCCGATGCGCCGCATACTTCCACAGCGGGTGTTTTGCCTGCTTTCATGGCGGCTACGGCCTGGATGCTATGCCATTCCCAGGGAGTGGCAATGACAACGGCATCAATGTCATCTCTTTTCAACAGGTTGTAAAAGTCTTCAGGACCATTGGTATACTCTGCTACTTTCCTTTTGCCGCCGTAGATCCGGTTGATGAGCTCGCGGCATTGAGGAATAGCGAAGTTTACGTCGGGATCCGCGATCGCAACAACGTCTACATCATCCCGGTGCAGGCAGAGGCTGAGATGGCCCTGTCCGCGGGCGCCTACCCCGATAAGGCCTACTCTTACTTTTTCTTTTTTGACATTAGCGAATAGCCGGGCCGGCGTGTTCAGGAGCGAAAGTCCTACACCTGCGGCCACAGTGGTTTTGAGAAAGTTTCTCCTGTGTAATTGCTGCTTTTTCATGCTTTGTTTGGTTTACTCCTGCGGATAACGTGATTGCTGGTGGTGTATGAGTAGCTGGTGTTTAAAAATAGAGAATTAGATTGTTCTTTTATAATGATTTCTGCAAAAATTGATGGAAGGCAGGATATTCATATGAGGTTATGGCCGCGCTGCCACTGTGCCTCTTATATTTAAGTCGTTGAAAATGAACATGAATTAATATTTGGCCCATAATTTGCCTATAGATGATCATAATTTAACGTATCGGCTTAATTTTTTTCAGCGTTATAAAAAAATAATATTATAACTTTGCATTTGAATTTAATTAAGACAGTTTTTAACAATTTAATGTTGAACAGAAGTTGGAAAACTTTTCAAATCATACTAACGTTTCCGCTTATCATCCTTCCCTAACGGAAGGTGTGTACTCTGTTGCCTTCAACGTCTGTAGATTCCTTTCCCGACGACCTCGTATTTGATAGTGTCCGCTTACAAAATGCACGCTATCGCACCGTGATACTCCTTTATCACATATGGTGACTTCATCCAGCGATGGATTTCAAGACTTATTATTTTATTGATTTACATTTTCAATTGACAAAATTGGAAAATCCAAATATCATTGTCAGGGTTGCGACCGCTGACGATCAGCATTACGGTAAAACCATCACCGATGAGATGGAATCTTCTGCCAAGGCGCGTGGAACAGGTATAGCCAAACGTTCTCCGGAATATGTGCAGTTGAAAATGGAAGAAGGTAAGGCCGTTATTGCGGTCACAGACAAAGGCGAGTGGGTAGGTTTCTGCTATATAGAGGCATGGGGACATGAGAAATTCGTGGCAAACTCCGGACTGATCGTAAACCCGGCATTCCGGGGGCATGGTGTGGCCAAGGCTATTAAAATGCGTGTATTCGAATTATCCAGACAGAAATACCCTGATGCCAAGATCTTCGGTTTAACGACCGGTCTTGCAGTGATGAAGATTAACTCAGAGCTTGGTTATGAGCCGGTTACCTATTCAGAGCTGACAGATGACGAAGAATTCTGGAAAGGATGCAGAAGCTGCGTGAACTTCGACGTATTAACCAGCAAAGGCCGTAAGAACTGCCTGTGTACTGCTATGTTGTACGATCCTGCAGAGAAAGCAAAAGAAGCTGAAGCAAAAGCTGCTAATATGAGAGCCTCTTCGATCACCCTGCTGACGGATGTACAACCTCAGATGCTGGTAGCTGCCAATGGGCTGATGCACCATAAAAAGAAGGACAGGACCTTTAAAGGGAACTTTAAGTTGTTCGAACGATGGATCCGCTTTAAAAGATACGTGCTGCTGAAAACCGGGAAAGACAATGGCGGTGGCGCTGCTTCTTCCATCAAAAAGAAGTTCTTTTTATTCAATCTGTTTTAATTTAAAAATATTATCATAAATGAAAAAGGTAGTACTGGGTTTTAGTGGTGGTCTTGATACATCATATTGCGTGAAATATCTGACAGAAGAAAAGGGATATGAAGTGCATTCCGTGATTGTAAATACAGGCGGTTTTACAGAAGAAGAACTGGTGGAAATCGAAAAACGCGCTTATAACCTGGGTGTAAAGAGCCATAAAGCTGTAAATACAGTACACTCTTATTATGATAATGTAATTAAGTACCTGGTATTTGGTAACGTACTGAAAAACAATACTTATCCGCTGAGCGTAAGTGCTGAGCGTATGAGCCAGGCAATTGCCATTGCCGAACATGTAAAGGAAGTAGGTGCTACTGCGGTTGCGCATGGCAGTACTGGTGCAGGTAACGACCAGGTGCGTTTTGATATGATCTTTCATATCATGATCCCCGGTGTTGAAATTATTACTCCTATACGTGATCTGAAACTGAGCCGTGAAGAAGAGATTTCTTATCTGAAGGGTAAAGGGGTACAGATGAACTTTGAAAAAGCTGCATACTCTATCAATAAAGGTATCTGGGGTACTTCTGTAGGTGGTAAGGAAACACTGAACTCCAACGGTTTTCTGCCGGAAGAAGCATGGCCTACCCAGTTATCAAGAACGGATGCCGAACAGGTGAAGTTGCATTTTGAGAAAGGGGAACTGACGGGTGTGAATGATAAGACGTTTGCACATCCTACTGACGCTATCCAGTATTTACAAACATTGGCAGGCCCGTTTGCATTGGGCCGTGATATACATGTGGGCGATACGATCATTGGTATTAAAGGCCGCGTGGGTTTTGAAGCTGCGGCGCCCGTGGTAATCATCAAAGCGCACCATGCATTGGAAAAACACGTACTTACAAAATGGCAGTTAAGCTGGAAAGACCAGCTGTCACAGTTCTATGGTAACTGGCTGCATGAAGGTCAGATCATGGACCCGGTAATGCGTGATATTGAAGCTTATCTGCAGAACAGTCAGCAGCATGTTACCGGTGATGTGTTTGTAACATTACAGCCATACCGGTTCCAGGTTACAGGTATTGAGTCTGCTTATGATCTGATGAGCAGCAAATTTGGTAAATACGGGGAAATGAATAATGGCTGGAGTGGTGAAGACGTAAGAGGCTTCAGCAAGATATTCGGTAACCAGACAATGATCTGGCACCAGGTATCTGAAAGCGCTAAATAGACTATAAAATGACAAACGATAAAAAGATAAAGGCAGGGATCATCGGAGGAGCAGGGTATACAGGTGGAGAGATGATCCGTCTCTTATTAAATCATCCCGATGTAATTATTTCTTTTGTTCATAGCCGGAGTAATGCCGGTAATCCTCTGTATGCTGTGCATGCAGATTTATTAGGGGAAACAACGCTGACCTTTACAGGTGAGCTGAGTAATGAGATAGACGTTCTTTTCCTGTGTCTTGGACATGGAGAAGCAAAGAAATTCCTGGAAGCCAATGAGATCGCTCCTTCTGTGAAGGTGATAGATCTGAGCCAGGATTTCAGACTGGGGGAAAATGTGAAAGGCAGAGAGTTTGTGTACGGATTGCCTGAGATGCAACGTGAAAAGATAGCTACAGCGAAAAATATTGCGAATCCGGGTTGTTTTGCTACAGCAATACAACTTGGACTATTACCACTGGCCAAAGCAGGGCTGCTGAAAGAAGTGCATACGACCGGTATCACCGGTTCTACCGGTGCCGGACAAAGCCTGCAAGCTACTTCCCATTTTACATGGAGGGCCAATAATGTATCCACCTATAAAGTACTCACTCATCAGCATCTGAAAGAGATACGACGAAGCTTACAGTTGTTGCAGCCTTCTTTTGCCGCCGATATCAACTTTGTACCGGTACGCGGGGATTTCGCCAGAGGGATCTGGGTGACATCCTACCTGGAAAGTGATCTTTCCCTGGAAGAAGCACAACAGCTGTATAAAGCATATTATGCCGGTCATCCGTTCACACATGTAAGCGACAGACAAATAGACCTCAAGCAGGTAGTGAATACCAATAAATGCCTCATCCAACTGGAAAAAACAGGCAATAAACTGGTGATTCATTCTATCGAAGATAACCTGCTGAAAGGCGCATCAGGACAAGCGGTGCAGAATATGAACATCATGTGCGGACTGGAAGAAACGGCAGGACTTAAGTTGAAGTCGATCGTATTTTAAGTATCTCTTTCATCACAATATGGACCTCTTCCGGATGGTCCCGCAACTTAATAACTAATGCAACTATTTGACGTATATCCCGTTAACGATATCACTATAGAGAAAGCCCTGGGTTCCAATGTATGGGACGATAAAGGCAACCAATACCTGGACCTGTATGGCGGTCATGCCGTTATTTCCATCGGTCATACGCATCCTCATTACGTAAAACGTCTTACAGACCAGCTCCATAAAGTAGGGTTTTATTCTAACTCTATTCATATTCCTTTACAGAAACAGTTGGCAGAAAAACTAGGTAAGATCTCCGGTAAGGAAGATTACCAGTTGTTCCTGTGTAACTCCGGCGCAGAAGCCAATGAGAATGCGTTAAAGCTGGCTTCTTTCCATAATGGCAGGAAGAAAGTGATTGCTTTCAGGAAATCATTCCATGGCAGAACTTCCCTGGCAGTGGCGGTGACAGACAATCCAAAGATCGTAGCGCCGGTAAATGAAACAGATAATGTGATATTTCTTCCATGGGAAGATGAAGCAGCGTTGCAGACAGCCTTTGAGGAAAACGATATATCCTCTGTGATCATAGAAGGGATACAGGGTGTAGGTGGTATCAGGGTAGCCGGTTCCTCTTTCCTGCAGAAGATCAGAACGCTGTGTGATAAATACAATGCCGTATTCATTGCAGACAGCGTACAGTGCGGTTATGGCAGAAGCGGCAGGTTCTTTTCCCATGATTATGCAGATGTAAATGCGGATATTTATACTATAGCCAAGGGAATGGGTAACGGTTTCCCTATCGGAGGTATCATTATCGCGCCACATATCCGGCCTTCTTATGGCTTACTGGGTACTACCTTTGGCGGGAATCACCTGGCTTGCGCCGCAGCACTGGCAGTACTGGAAGTGATTGAAAAAGATAACCTGATGGAGAATGCTGCTGAAGTAGGTGCTTACCTGATGGAAGAACTGAAGAAGTTCCCACAGGTACTGGAAGTAAGAGGAAGAGGCCTGATGATTGGTATTGAGTTACCGGAGTCTCTGGCCCATGTGAAAAAGGAACTGTTGTTCAGACATAAGATCTTTACCGGTGAAGCAAAGCCAAATGTAATAAGGCTGTTACCTTCACTGGCACTCACCAGGGAGCATGCAGATGAGTTCCTGGCAGCATTCAAAAAGGAACTGGAAAACAATTAAATTCATCATTACAGCGCTATATACACAATGAAACAATTTATTTCCGTAGATGATGTACCTAGTGTCCCGCGTTTAGTGGAGACTGCACTGGACTACAAAAAGCAACCTTTCAAGGACAAGACTTTGGGTGAAAACAAAACCCTGGGCATGATATTCCTGAACCCAAGCCTGCGAACACGATTAAGTACGCAGGTGGCTGCTAAAAACCTGGGGATGGAAGTTGTGGTCTTTAATATAGACAAGGAAGGCTGGCAGCTGGAAATGAATGATGGCGCTATCATGAACGGAAATACGACGGAACACGTAAAGGAAGCAGCTGCTGTTATGGGACAGTATTTTGATATCCTGTCGATCCGTACATTCCCCGGATTAAAAGATAAAGAAGCGGATTATACAGAGAAATATATCAATCAGTTCATTAAATACGCCGGCGTTCCGGTGGTGAGCCTGGAAAGCGCTACCCTGCACCCGTTGCAGAGCCTGACAGATATAATCACTATCAGGGAACAGTGGCAACAGGCCCGGCGTCCCAAGGTTGTAATGACCTGGGCACCGCACGTGAAGCCATTGCCACAGGCAGTACCGAACTCTTTTGCACAGTGGATCAATGCATGGGGAGAAGCTGATTTTGTGATCACTCATCCGAAAGGATATGACCTGGATAAAAAATTCACTGGTAATGCACCAATAGAATACGACCAGGACAAGGCACTGGAAGGAGCTGATTTTGTATACGTGAAGAACTGGTCTTCTTATGAAGATTATGGTAAAATCACTTGTACGGACAATAACTGGATGATGACGAACGCGAAACTCCTTGGTACCAACCAGGCGAAAGTAATGCACTGTTTGCCGGTAAGAAGGAATGTGGTGATAGCGGATGAAGTACTGGACGGACCACAGTCTATCGTTATCAAAGAAGCAGGCAACCGTACATGGGCCGCACAGGCTGTGTTAAGCGAGATCCTAAAAAGCAGTGTATGATCTTTGTTATTAAAGTAGGTGGTAATGTAATTGACAATCCGGAACTGCTGCAAAGTTTCCTTAAGAAATTCGCAGCAGTTCCCGGTAAGAAGATATTGATCCATGGAGGTGGCAAAATAGCTACCCGCTTAGGAGATAAGCTGGGCATCGAATCCAGATATGTGAATGGCCGCCGTATTACAGATGCGGAAACTATTGACGTAGTGACAATGGTATACGGAGGGCTGGTCAACAAACAGCTGGTTGCTAAATTACAGGCGAATGGTTGCAATGCTATCGGATTGACCGGTGCAGATGCGAACATTATCCCTGCTGTGAAACGCCCGGTGAAAGAGATTGATTATGGATTTGTGGGAGATATTTCCACCGTGCAGGCAGCACCGCTGAAAGCATTGCTGGAAGCAGGCCTTACGCCGGTATTTGCACCGCTTACGCATGATGGTAAAGGACAGATGCTGAATACGAATGCAGACACTATTGCTTCTTCATTAGCAACGGCTTTATCAGCATATTATGAAGTAAGACTGATCTATTGTTTTGAGAAGAAGGGAGTGCTGCATGATGCGAACAATGATGATGCTGTGATTAACCTGATCGATCGCCAAATATACCAGGAGCTACTGGAAGACAAGGTATTGACAGATGGGATTCTGCCTAAGCTGGAAAACGCTTTTGCTGCTATTGAAAGTGGGGTAAAAGAAGTGCTGATAGGACATGCAGATGATGTACTGAGTAATACTTCTGATACAGTAGCGGGTACTTTAATACGTTGACCTATGTGGAACCAACAATTGTATGATGATGCAGTAAAACTTTTACAGTCGCTGATTGCTACTCCTTCCATCAGCAGGGAGGAGCAGGGTACGGCACAACTGATCGGCAATTTTCTCAAAGAAAGAGACATCCCGTACCAGCAGCACCTGAATAATATATGGGCAAAGAACAAGTATTTTGATCCTGCCAAACCCGTAATCCTTTTCAATTCTCATCACGATACTGTAAAGCCTAATCCGCAATATACCCGTGATCCTTTTTCTCCTGATGTAGTGGACGGTCGCCTGTATGGTCTTGGCAGCAATGATGCCGGAGGGTGCCTGGTAAGCCTCATCGCTACTTTCCTGCATTTTTACGAACGTAATGACCTGGCATATAATCTCATTCTCACCGCTACGGCAGAAGAAGAGATCAGTGGGGTGAATGGTATAGAAAGTATTCTCACTGCTTTACCGGCTATTGAGTTTGCAATAGTGGGGGAACCTACACAAACACAACTGGCCATTGCAGAAAAGGGACTGATGGTGCTGGATTGTACTGTGCATGGTAAAGCAGGGCATGCTGCGCGTGATGAAGGAGAGAATGCATTGTATAAAGCACTACCGGATATTGAATGGTTCCGTACTTACCGTTATCCTAAGATGTCTGAAACATTAGGGCCGGTAAAGATGAGTGTGACGGTGATCAATACTTCCAATAAAGCGCATAACGTAGTACCGGCAGATTGCACCTTTGTGGTGGATGTGCGGGTAACAGAACAATATACTTTGGAACAGGTATTGGAGATCATTAAGGAGCATGTACAATGTGAAGTGAAGCCACGCTCTATGCGTATGCGTCCTTCTGGTATCCCTTTAGATCATCCTTTTGTACTGGGTGGCATCAGACATGGTAAAACATGTTACGGTTCGCCTACTACTTCAGATCAGGCGCTGATACCAGCTACTTCTATTAAAATGGGGCCAGGTGATTCTGCCCGTTCACATACAGCAGATGAATATATTTACCTGGATGAGATTCATCAGGGCATAGACAGTTATATTAAATTGCTGGAAGAAATCTTGTAATTATGAAAATTTGGCAAAAGGATAAAGCCGCGCTGGCTGAGGTGGATAAGTTCACAGTAGGAAAAGACCGTGAGATGGATGCTTACCTGGCGCCGTTTGATGTGCTGGGGTCCCTGGCACATACTGCTATGCTGGAAAGCATTGGCCTGCTGGCAGCTGATGAACTGGTCATCTTGCAACGCGAATTAAAACAGATCTATAAAGAGATCGCTGCCGGTGATTTTGAGCTGGAAGAAGGGGTAGAGGATATCCATTCACAGGTAGAATTATTGTTGACACGCCGCCTGGGTGAAGTGGGCAAGAAGATCCATAGTGGCCGTTCGCGTAACGACCAGGTTTTAGTAGACCTGAAGCTCTTTTTACGCCATGAATTACAGACGCTGGTGCAGGAAGTGAATGTACTGTTTGAATTATTACAGAAGAAAAGCGCTGAATATAAAGACCATCTTTTACCGGGGTATACACATTTGCAGATAGCGATGCCTTCCTCTTTCGGATTGTGGTTTGGTGCGTATGCAGAGAGCCTGGTAGATGATCTCACCGTATTACAGAGTGCGTATAAGGTAGTGAATAAAAACCCGTTGGGTTCTGCTGCAGGGTATGGTTCTTCTTTCCCGCTTAACCGTACCATGACTACAGCATTGTTGGGTTTTGATGACCTGAATTATAATGTGGTGTATGCACAGATGGGACGTGGTAAGACGGAGAAGATCGTTGCATTCGGATTAGCCGGAATTGGGGCTACGCTGGCTAAAATGGCGATGGATGCATGCCTGTTTATGAACCAGAATTTTGGGTTCATTACTTTCCCTGATGAGCTGACAACAGGTTCCAGTATTATGCCGCATAAGAAGAATCCTGATGTGTGGGAGTTGATCCGTTCTCATGGTAATAAGTTACAGGCGTTGCCGAATGAGATCGCAATGATGATCACTAATTTGCCAAGTGGTTATCACAGGGATTTGCAGTTGCTGAAAGAGAATTTGTTCCCTGCGTTCCAGTCATTGAAAGATTGTTTGCGTATGGCTGGTTTGATGTTGGATAATATCCGTATCAAAGAAAATATTCTGGATGATGCGAAGTATCAGTATTTGTTCAGTGTGGAAGTGGTGAATGATTTAGTATTGTCCGGGGTGCCTTTCAGAGAGGCTTATAAGCAGGTAGGACTGGATATTGAACGGGGTACTTTTACACCAGGGAAAGAAGTGAAACATACGCATGAAGGAAGTATCGGGAATCCTGGTAATGAGGAAGTGAGCAGGATGATGAAAGAAGTGATAGCAGGTTTTCCTTTTGAGAAAGTTGATAAAGCGATTGAGAAATTAGTAAGTTAGAAATAAGCGTTTTAATAATAAACATAAAGGCTCCGTCAGGAGCCTTTATGTTTTGTCGGAAACATATAGAGGGTGTATTAGTTACTTTTTGATACGCTCCCTCTACTTTTAGAAAGAGATATTAATCCCTGCAAAGAAGTTTGTTCCTGCCATTGGATAATAACCGTTACTGTTCACTAATTTCCCACTTTCAGTATACATATAGGTATATCCGTTAGGAGCGTATTTTTTATCGAAGATATTATTCAGCATAAAGGATACCCCCAGTTCTTTAAACAGCTTTTGAGGTACTGCATAATTGAAACGGAGGTCATTGGTATAATACCCATCCAGGCTGCGTTCTTTTGCTCCTGTGTTATCCATGTATTGCCTGCTTACATATTTACCCAGTAAACTTATTTCCAGATGTTTGACAGGTTTAGCTGTTAATGTGTATCCACCCACGAAAGATGGAGAGAAGGCGATGGTACTGTTCTTATAGGTAGCAGTATCCTGCAAACCTGTATCATAATTATCAATATAGGTAGTAAAGTCTTTTACTTTATTCTGACTCAGTGCTGCATTCAGTCCTAATACAAAAATGTTCCCCAAACGGGTACTTCCCTGTAACTCTATACCGGTGCGGTAGCTTTTAGGAATATTAGTACGTGTGTATGCACCAACATTATTGAGCTTACCGGTTTGTACCAGCTGGTTTTTGTAATCCATGTAATATACATTGGCAGATAATACTACGTTATTGCCATGTAAAGTATAACCTGCTTCTACATCGCGTAGTGTTTCTGCTTTAGGTGTTTGTTGTAAAGCAGCTTCGAAGTCGTCCCGGTTTGGTTCTTTATTCCCGATAGCGAAAGAAGCGTATACTTCCTGCTGATCGTTCAGGGAGTAAGTGATACCTGCTTTAGGATTGAAGAAGTTATAGTTGTTGTGTTGAATGAGGGTAGGATTATCTTCAAAACCATCGATGTTATATTTCACATTGCGGTATTGCAGGTCTGCAAATAAGCGTAATGCGCTGGTGAGTTTGTACTCTCCTTTCCAGTATACGTTCACATCTCTTTTTGTAGCATTCAGGTCGTAGTATTTATGGTCTTTATCTATGGCATATTGTGCCCAGATAATTTTACCGTAATGCCCACCTTCATAACGGTTCCAGCCACCGCCTAAACTCCAGTTGAGGCGATCTCCTTTATAGTTGATGGAGTAGATGCTGCCGTAGAAATTATTGTCTAACCATAGCTGGCGTATAAGGTCTGTGTTAGTGACAGGAGCCCCGTTGATAACAGGGTTTGCTATACCGTAGGCTGCATAGGTATCCTGTTCCCTGTATTGTTCATAGTAACCTTTACCACGGGTGTAATGCAGAGCCACGTTAAAGTTTAACTTACTGCTTAGAGACTGGTTCAGGAACAACTGGTAGTTATCCTGCTGATAATTATCTGTTTCATTATTGTAGTAGGTCCCGTCAGAACGTTGCCCGGCAGAATTATAGGTACGGTGTGTTTTCAGGGAATCCTGGGGTACGCCGTTCCAGGCCTGGTAAGTCTTTTCTGTACCGGAGAAGATATTGAATCTGATAGCTGTGTTTTTGGAAATGTAAGCAGCCGAAGTATAGAAAGATTTCAGGTCTGAAGAAGCGCGGTCTATATATCCGTCGGAAGATATTTTAGAAAGTCTTGCATCGATGGTAAAGTGACCGTTAATTAAACCGGAGCCTGCTCTGACGGTGTTCTTCCAGGAGTTGAAAGATCCGAAGCTGCTGCTGATCTCGCCATAGGCTTTATCTCTGAAATCGTTGGTACTGAGGTTGAGCGAAGCGCCGAAAGCGCCAGCGCCATTGGTAGAAGTACCTACACCGCGTTGCAGCTGGATGCTGCTAACGGAAGAGGCGAAGTCGGGCATATCCACGAAGTACGTGCCTTGTGATTCCGCATCGTTGACAGGGATACCGTTGGCAGTAACGTTGATGCGGGTGATATCAGAACCTCTGACGCGGATACCTGTGTAACCGATGCCTGTACCGGCATCTGAGTTTACGACTACGCCTGGTTGCTGGTTGAGCAGCATGGGAAGGTCCTGCCCGAGGTTTTGTTTTTTGATTTCCTCTGCTGTTAGCGTAGACTGTGTAAAGGGAGCGTGTTCACCCGCGCGTAAGCTGGTGATCTCCACTGGTTTTACGAACAGCCCGGTTTCTTCCAGTACGATATCAATATGGGTATCATTGTTGACAGTGGTGCTGAAAGTTTTATATCCCAGGTAACTGGCTTGTAGTGTATAGGAGCCTTTAGCGGGCATAACAAGGCGGTAGTGTCCGTTGATATTGGTACGTGTACCTGTGTTGTTAGGCAGCAGGGTAACAGATACGCCTTCCAGCGGATGGCCGCTTTTTTTATCTGTGACGGTACCGGTAAGAGTGGTTTGTGCGTGTAACATCCCCGTGCTGCATAGCAGCAATAAGCATAGAAGTTGTCTCATGGACTATTATAATTTAACAGCTACAAATTATCAGCAGCAATTGGCAGACTGTAAGCAATGAAACATGCTTATAGCCAGCGGCTTGTTGCTTATTATTTTCCGGGTAAGGAAGAGATTGTTCGCTTACCTTTCCTGATCAGCATTACCTGGTCAGGTTCAACGGGTCTGATCTCAGCCTGATAGTAAGGCACCCCGAGGTGAAGCCGGCAGTAGTAATATTTGCGTAGCATACGCAACTCCGGTTTCCAATGCAAAGGTATAGCTGCCGCTGTTAAAAAGAGAAAATATTTTTGCGGGTGTAAAAAATTATCTAATTTCCCTGTAGAATGGATCTGTTGACCCATTTATATCTCCCCGTTCGAACTTCCGCTTTTTATTGTTAACCATTATTCAATTTAATCAGTATGATCAAACTTCAGTTCATTGGTTATCTGGGGCATGATGCTGTCCGCAGGGAAGTAAACGGCACACCATTATTAAATTTCCGGGCTGCGCATACACGCAGGTTCACAAATCAGCAGGGGGAAAAGCATGAATATACTACCTGGGTAGATTGTTCATGCTGGAAGCAGGTAAATGTGGCTCCTTATCTTACTACAGGCAGGCAGGTGTATTTAGAAGGGATACCTAGTGTGGAATCTTATGTTAGCCATGCGGGGGAACCTATGGCAGGATTAAAACTGCTTGTAACAAGACTGGAACTGTTGGGGAGAACAAATGACGAATCTCAGAAGCAGGATGAGGTAACCGGGGAGAATGTGACAGAGGATTTACCGTTCTGATTTCGGGCGATTTAGCATCTAAAACAGGCGGATTCCCCGCTTCAGGAAGACATGGCTGTGACAAATGAAATGGCTTCTGAGGCAGGGGAGCTCCCATCCTGAAACGGGCAGGCCCGGCAATAACTGCTGTGGTGGCGGATAGCGGGGCCTGCCTTTAAATTTTTTCAAAAAGATTTGGTAGGAATATTTTTTCTCTTATCTTTGCACCCTCATTGCGAGGTAGAGCAGAGGTAGCTCGTCGGGCTCATAACCCGAAGGTCAGAGGTTCGAATCCCCTCCTCGCTACAAAAACATAGCACTAAAAGAGCCGAAGTGATTCGGCTTTTTTTATTTCAGGAAGTTCCGGAAATTTGCTGGGATTGCTATAAAAGGTAGAATACATGCACAAAGCAGGATTTGTAAATATTTTTGGTAAGGCTAATGCAGGCAAAAGCACCCTGATGAACGCTCTGGTGGGTGAGAAGCTGGCTATTGTGTCCCCAAAGGTGCAAACCACGCGGCATCGTATTACCGGAGTGGTATCCACAGTAGATTACCAGATCGTTTTTTCTGATACGCCCGGTATCATTGATCCAAGGTACAGGCTACACGAAAAGATGATGGGTGCGGTAAAATCTGCTTTGGAAGATGCGGATATTGCTATGCTGATGATGGATGCGAGAGATAATGTTGCAGAGAACCTGGAATTGTTTAGCTCGTTAAAATTAAAAGCCACCTGTATCCTTGTTGTGAACAAGGCAGACCTCCTGAAAAAAGAAGCGCTGGAAGAAGTGGTAAAGCAATGTGAAGCATGGGGGAAAGCTGAAGTGGTGGCTATTTCTGCACTAAAGAAAGACGGGATACCGGCGTTGCTCGAACGCATAGTAGGCCTGTTACCGGAAAGCGAGGCGTTTTACCCAGAAGATACGTTAACCGATAAGTCTACACGGTTCTTTGTTGCAGAGATGATACGGGAAAAGATCTTTCATCTTTTTGATGAAGAGATTCCTTACCATACTGCCGTAGCCGTTACTCAGTATCAGGAGAAAACAACGCTGATCAAAATAACAGCAGAAATTATCGTTACAAGAGAAACACAGAAAGCAATTATATTGGGTGATAAGGGGTCCTCTATTAAAAAGATAGGCACTTTGGCACGTCAGGATATCGAAAAATTTGTGGGTCAGAAAGTATTCCTTGAATTGTTTGTGAAAGTACGCGGCAAGTGGCGCGACAATGATATTTATTTGAAGGAATACGGTTATTAGTCAATTTTCAATGATCAATGCCTGTCATTGATCATTCGCAATTTTTAAATTTTATGTCAGGATTTACAGTAGCAATCGTTGGTCGTCCTAATGTGGGTAAATCTACCCTGTTCAACCGTTTGCTGGAACAGCGTAAGGCAATTGTGGATGATGTTAGCGGTGTAACACGCGACCGGCAGTACGGTATTGCTGACTGGAACGGGAAATCGTTCAATGTAATAGATACCGGTGGATTTGTACCGAGAAGTGAAGAAATATTTGAACGCGAAATACGCAAGCAGGTACAGACAGCGATGGAGGAATCCAATCTGCTGCTTTTCATCTGTGATGTGGCTACCGGTATTACCGATCTGGACCAGGAAATGGCGAATGTATTACGCCGTTCTTCCAAACCGGTTTACCTGGTGATCAATAAAGTAGATAACAGCAACCGCATGCTGGAAGCAACAGAGTTTTACAGCCTGGGCTTCGATAAGGTATTTTTTATCTCCTCTATGAGCGGCAGTGGTACCGGCGAATTACTTGATGAAGTAGTGGCTGTTATCCCTGAAGATGAACAGGCATTACCTGGTGATGATGCTGTACCAAAATTCGCGATCATCGGCCAGCCTAACGTAGGAAAATCTTCCTTACTGAATGCATTGATAGGAGCGGAACGTAATATCGTTTCTGATATTCCCGGAACTACACGTGATACCATTCATACCCATTATAAATTATTCCAGAAAGAATTCATACTGATAGATACTGCAGGTATCCGCCGTAAAGCGAAAGTACATGAGGACCTGGAATTTTATTCCGTTATCCGTGCTATTAAAGCAATGGATGAAGCAGATGTATGCTTGTTGCTGCTGGATGCTACACAAGGCATTACAGGACAGGACCTTAACATCTTCAGTATGGCGGGCCGTAAAGGAAAGGGCCTGGTAGTGCTGGTGAACAAATGGGACCTGATAGATGATAAGGGTACCAACACTGCCCGTGATTATGAAAAGGAACTGAGAAGCCGTCTGGCCCCATTCAGTAATGTACCTATCATCTTCACTTCTGTTACAGAAAAGCAACGCATATTCAGGGCTATTGAAGAAGGTTTGCGTGTATATGAAAACAGGAAACGCAGGATAGCAACTTCTAAACTGAATGAAGTAATGCTGAAAGCGATTGAAGCATTCCATCCGCCGGTAGTAAGAGGTATCGCAATTAAAATTAAGTATGTAACGCAGTTACCTACGCATACACCTGCCTTTGCATTCTTCTGTAATTTGCCGGATGATGTAAAGCAACCTTATAAAAATTATCTGGAAAATAAGCTCCGTGAGAATTTCGATTTTGAAGGAGTACCTGTGAGATTATTTTTCAGAAAAAAATAAAAGCATTGCCATATTGTCAGCGCCAGGTATTTCATAATTAAAAATATCTATATACCTTTGCGCTTCTTTAAAACAATAAGCATGAAAAAATTATTCTTCTTAGCAGCTGCTGCTGGTACCTTCTTTGTAGCTTGTAACGGTGGTTCTTCAGCATCAACTGCAGATTCTACTGCTACTGCTCCTGCTATTGACACTGTAGCTGCTGCTCCAGCTGTTGATTCAGCATCTGTTGTTGCTGATTCAGCATCTGTTGTAGCTGATTCTACTGCAGCTCCTGCTACTGAAGCAAAACACTAATCTGTTTTGTCAAGTTATTGGCCGCACCGTTTTATACGGTGCGGCTTTTTTTTGTTTAATGCTGATGCCAGGGAATATTCTTATAAATAAAAAGCCGGCTTCTAAAACAGAAGCCGGCTTTTTATTATCTCAGTAAAATTATTTTTCTGTCTGTAAAATTCCCACAGCTTTCTTCACCATTTCATCATCCTTATTCATCGATTCATAGAAGCCTTCATAACTCCATATCTGACGTGCCAGTAATGCTTTCAGACGGGTCCTGATCTCTACTTCATCATGTGGTTTAATGGTTTCGATACCGCGTACACTATCTTTTGCAGCAAAGTTTTTATACGCATTATAGATATCGTTGTTCAGCTCAAATTTCTTGCTGAATGCAGAAGCATCTTTATATGATTTGAACTCATCTTTGTGCGAGTTATAGTACTGGTAGGCAAAGTTGCTGAAAGTACTGCGTGCATACATGTTTGCTATTACATTGGAGAAACGGCTGGTGTCAAAAGGAATGAATATATCAGGCGTGATACCACCACCACCGTATACGACACGGCCTTTCGCTGTTTTATATTGTACCGTATCCAGTTGTTTGATACTGTCTTTGTTTACAAACTCACCATGATTGAAACGGTTCATGATGTCTTCATCGTAAGCTTCACGACCATTTGCATAAGACTTCTGAATACTTCTGCCGGAAGGTGTGTAATAGCGCGCCACGGTAAGACGTAATGAACCGCCGTTGCTCAGATCAAATTGTTCCTGTACCAGTCCTTTTCCGAAAGTACGGCGACCAATGATCGTACCACGGTCCCAATCCTGCACTGCACCTGCTAATATCTCACTGGCGCTGGCAGAACCTTCATCTGCAAGAATTGCCAGTGCACCTTTCTCAAAGAGACCTGGTTTTTCGCAATCGTAGTCTGTACGGGGATAGCTTTTGCCTTTGGTATAGAGGATCAGTTTATTATCGTCCAGCAGTTCATCTGCAATACGGGTAGCAGCATCAAGATATCCACCGGGATTCTGCCGGAGGTCTATCACCAGTTTAGTCATACCGGACTTTTGCAGTTTACGCATGGCCTCGATAAATTCCTGGTAGGTAGTACCTGCGAATTTGCTGATTTTGATATAACCTATTTCGGGAGTGATCATGTAGCTGGCGTCTACGCTATACAGGGGGATCACGCCACGGGTAATCTGTATCTGCTGTATCTTCTGCTGACGTAACATGCTGATCATCACTTTAGATTCTTTAGGTCCGCGTAATAATTTGCGGATCTTATCAGCAGTGATACCATTACCGGCCACCAGGGAATCGTTCACTTTAATGATCTTATCACCTGTTTTCACACCGGCAATTTCTGAAGGGCCGCCAGCTATCACAGAAATTATGTTCACGGTGTCTGAAGTGATATTGAATTCTACGCCGATACCCTGGAATGCCCCATCCAGATCTTCGTTCACTTCTTCCACACTGGATGGCGGGATATAGATGGAGTGCGGGTCCAGATGGCCTAACAAGCCTTCGATAGCTTCCTGCTGGAGGTCTGCTACCTGTAAAGTATCTACGTATTTCACTTTCAGAAGGTCCATCACTTCCTGGAGGGGGCCCTGTGGAGCTCTGCTGAACAGCAGTGTCTGCGCACCTGAGTTGGAACCGGGCATCTGATGTCCCAGGTACATACCCAGCGCCAGCACTATCGCAAATAAAAGTGGTAAAAAAACATTCAGTTTCCTGTTCAACATAATATCAGTATTGAAAAATAGCCTGTAATAAGTAACCTGTGGCTAATTTTGACAGCATTTGTATATGTAATCCCGTTTTGTTTAACTTGTGGCAAAAATAGTATAATAAGTTTATGGATTGAAGTTTGACATTGGATGTTTGAAAACGTATCTTCAAATTGCAAATCGGAACATTTAAGGTTAAACCTCACCTACAACAGATATGTCATGAAAATTAAACTTATAGCGGATAGCGGAGGCAGTAAGGCTGATTGGTGTTTGGTGGCAGGCGATCAAAGCTGGAACTATAAAACATTGGGAATAAGCCCTTATTTCCTGAATGCAAAGCAGATACAGGAACTCCTGGAAAAGGAACTCCTGCCACAATTACCTCCCACACTTCAGATAGAAGAAATATTTTACTACGGTACCGGCTGCCTCCAACCCAAGAGTGTAGAGATCGTACAGTCGGCTTTAAAAGCAGTGTGGCCATTGGCCGTAGTGACTGTAACGCATGATCTGATGGGTGCTGCCAGGGCATTGTGCGGACGGGAACCCGGAGTGGCCAGTATCCTGGGTACAGGTGGTAATTCCTGTTATTATGATGGAAAAGAGATCACGAAGAACAATCCCGGGCTGGGTTTTATCCTGGGAGATGAGGCCAGTGGCGCTTATCTGGGTAAAAAACTGCTGCAGTTGTATATGTATAAGTCGTTCGACGAAGAACTGAGGGCCCGTTTTGATTCCCAGTACAATACCAATAACGACGAAATCCTGGAGAACGTATACCGTAAACCAATGGCGAATCGTTACCTGGCAAGCTTTGCGCCTTTTCTTTCGGAAAACAGGGGTCATTATCTGATCGAAAATATCCTGGAAGACAGTTTTAATGAATTCTTCTTTAACCATATCTATAAGTACAGCGAAAGCTGGACGCATCCCCTGCATTTTACCGGTAGCATAGCCTGGAATTTCCAGGATGTATTGAAAGAACTGTGTGAACTGTATGAGCTGCAGCTGGGCAAGATACTGCGCAGCCCCATGGAAGGATTGATCGCATATCATCAATAATTCAAATTTAAACCTGATGTCCTTCACGAGAGTAACAGAGCAAACTTCACACTACCGTCATTTAGAGAAAATGAGTGTGAAGGAAATCCTGAGTAATATCAATAAAGAAGATAAAACAGTACCGGAGGCGATAGAAAAAGTATTGCCTCAGATAGAAAGGCTGATAACCGCCATTTCGGATAAAATGCTGGCCGGTGGCCGTTTATTTTATTTGGGAGCAGGTACCAGCGGCCGTTTGGGCATTGTGGACGCCTCTGAATGCCCGCCTACTTTTGGTGTACCTCATGGACTGGTTATAGGGCTGATTGCCGGTGGGGACGCTGCCATCCGTAAGGCAGTTGAATTTGCGGAAGACGACCGGGAGCAGGGCTGGAAAGACCTGCAGGAATGTAACATTACCGAAAAGGACGTAGTAGTGGGCATTGCAGCCAGCGGTAGCACTCCATATGTAATAGGAGCTTTACAGAGATGCAGAAGGGAAGGTATTATCACCGGCAGCATCTGCTGTAACCCCGGAGCTCCTTTATCTGATGAGGCAGATTTCCCGATTGAAGTAGTGGTAGGCCCTGAATTCATTACCGGCAGTACCCGTATGAAAAGCGGTACCGCACAGAAGCTGGTGCTGAATATGATCTCTACGGCAGTGATGATACAGTTGGGAAGGGTAGAGGATAATAAGATGGTGAATATGCAGCTGAGTAATGATAAGCTGGTAGACAGAGGTGTGAAGATGCTGATGGAGAAACTGTCGCTGACGGATTATGAAGAAGCAAAAAATATGTTGCTGAAAGCAGGTAGCGTGAGGAAGGCAATAGAAGCTTATATATAGGTACGAATTTTTTCAGAAACGCAGCGCTACTATTTTTTGATTTTTATATTGAAATTTGTGAAAACATACATCCGGGCGGGCCAATTTCCCGGATAAATATGATTTTCATGCATAATATAGAACCATTTTATAACTGGCGTCATTTATATACGTCAGAGGAAGATGAGCAATCGCCTTTCTTTGGGAGAGAGTACAGTGAGTTTCAGTATGTCAATACTGTGTATAATTATTATATCCATCCTCAGTGGGATGAGTTTGGTTCCCGCACACTGTATAGTAAGATCCTGTTTGTGGATTATCAGTTCAACTTTGCTATTATTGAGTTACTGGGAGAGTGGAACGATTGTATAGAGAATGATATTATGGCGCTGAAAAGAGATGTAATAGACATCATGACCGCCAGCGGTATTAATAAATTTATCTTAATTACCGAGAATGTAATGAACTTTCACTCCTCTGATGATTGTTATTATGAAGAGTGGTGGGATGATATCCGTGATGAAGGCGGATGGATTGTCAGTTTAAACATGCCGGAACATACCCGGCAGGAATTTGAGAGAGCGCATATTGATAATTATGTAAATCTACTGGATGTTGATAAATGGCGTACTTTCCAGCCCCAGCACCTTTATAACCTGGTAGATAACCTTATGATAAGAAGGTTAGAGTAGTTACATGTGTTGAAAAACTGAGAAATATCATTTGCTTTTTACTTTTCCTGCGTTAAATTTGCCCGATATATTCGAAATATTATCATATCATCTTTTAGGAAGCTTAGAATTTTAGTTATGAAGTGGTCACAGTTTTTTAATACCTCTATCGGTAAGAAATTATTAGTGGGTGCTACCGGCCTGTTCCTTTGTAGTTTTATAATTGTACACCTGGCAGGTAATCTCCAACTGCTTAAGAATGACGAAGGGGCGGCTTTTAATGCTTATGCTGCTTTCATGGGGCATAACTCATTAATACAGTTTATTGCCTGGGGTCTTAAGATCGTGATCCTTGTACATGCTATCATTGCATTGCAGCTCACTTTCCGTAACAGGGCTGCCCGTCCGGTAAAGTATGCGGTAAATCCCGGTAACCAGACTTCTTCCTGGTTCAGCCGTCAGATGGCTATCATGGGTAGTATCCTTCTTATCTTTTTAATTATTCACCTGGCAGATTTCTGGTGGAAATTCCATTATGGAGATGTTCCTGCCAAATCTTATGAAGGTTATACAGAACCATTGAAAGACCTGTACTTTACCGTGCATGAGGCCTTTAAAATATGGTGGCTGGTAGCTATTTACGTAATTGGTATGATAGGTTTGTCCTTTCACCTGGTGCATGGTTTCAAAAGTGCTTTCCAGACATTTGGCCTGAATCACGTAAAGTACAATGGCCTGATCAATTTTGTAGGCTTATGGCTGTTCTCGATCGCGATTCCGGTAGGTTATGCCATCATTCCATTAGTTATATATTTTAATTCAGTAAAGTAAGGATATATGTTGGACTCAAAAATTCCTAAAGGTTCATTAGGGTCGAAGTGGGAAGATTATAAGGGGCATTGCAAGCTGGTGAACCCGGCGAACAAGCGCAACATGGAAATAATCATTGTGGGTACAGGTTTGGCAGGTGCTTCAGCTGCAGCTTCTCTTGCAGAATTAGGCTATAAAGTAAAAGCTTTCTGTTTTCAGGATAGTCCACGCCGTGCGCACAGTATTGCTGCACAGGGAGGGATCAATGCTGCTAAAAATTATCAGAACGACGGTGACTCCGTGTTCCGTTTGTTCTACGATACTGTAAAAGGTGGCGACTACCGCGCACGCGAAGCCAATGTGCATCGCCTGGCAGAGGTAAGTGGCAATATTATAGACCAGTGCGTGGCACAAGGTGTTCCTTTTGCCCGTGAATATGGTGGATTACTCAGTAACCGCTCTTTCGGTGGTACCCAGGTACAGCGTACGTTTTATGCTGCAGGCCAGACTGGTCAGCAGTTATTATTAGGCGCTTACTCTGCACTGGAACGCCAGGTGGCATTGGGTAACGTAACCATGTACAGCCGTCATGAGATGCTGGACATCGTTAAGATAGATGGTAAGGCCCGTGGTATCATTGCACGCGACCTCATCACCGGTAAGCTGGAACGTCATTTTGGTCATGCTGTATTATTATGTAGCGGTGGTTATGGTAACGTATTCTACTTATCTACCAACGCGATGGGTTCTAACGTAACAGCAGCCTGGAAAGCTACCCGTAAAGGCGCTTTCTTTGGTAACCCCTGCTTTACGCAGATCCATCCTACCTGTATCCCTGTTTCCGGTGATCACCAGTCTAAGCTGACGCTGATGTCTGAGTCGCTGCGTAACGATGGCCGTATATGGGTACCTAAAAAACAAAACGACAACCGCAAGCCTTCAGATATTCCTGAAGACGAAAGGGATTACTACCTGGAAAGAAGATATCCTGCCTTTGGTAACCTGGTACCACGCGACGTGGCTTCCCGTGCTGCTAAAGAAAGATGTGACGCCGGTTATGGTGTAGGTAGCTCTAAACAGGCTGTATACCTGGATTTCGCCTTCAACATGGAACGTTATGGTAAAATTGAAGTCAGCAAAAGACAGATCTCCAACGCTTCTCATGAAGAGATCATGAAACTGGGTAAAGAAGTAGTAGCTGAGAAATACGGTAACCTCTTCGATATGTACGCAAAGATCACCGGTGAGAACCCTTACGAGGTGCCAATGCGTATCTATCCTGCAGTGCACTATACAATGGGTGGCCTGTGGGTAGATTATGAACTGATGACCACTATTACCGGTCTGTATGCATTGGGAGAAGCTAACTTCTCCGACCACGGTGCAAACCGCCTGGGTGCTTCTGCGCTGATGCAGGGACTGGCAGATGGTTACTTCGTAATCCCTTACACCATGGGTAATTACCTGGCAGATGATATCCGCACCAAGGAAATCCCAACCGATCACCCGGCATTTGTGGAAGCAGAAAAAGCAGTACAGGCAGATATTGACAAGCTGATGAACATCAAAGGCACCAAGTCTGTAGACCATTTCCATAAAGCGCTTGGTAAGATCATGTGGGATAAGTGCGGTATGGCACGTAACGAAAAAGGCCTGAAAGAAGCCATCGCGGAAATTCAGCAGCTGCGTGCAGAATTCTGGAAAGACGTGCGTGTACCAGGTACTGCCAATGAATTCAATCCTGAACTGGAAAAGGCCGGCCGTGTGGCTGACTTCCTGGAACTGGGCGAACTGATGTGCGTAGATGCTTTGAACCGTCGCGAATCCTGTGGTGGTCACTTCCGTGAAGAGTCCCAGACAGAAGAGGGAGAAGCTAAACGTAATGATGAAGAATTCAGCTATGTAGCTGCCTGGGAATATAAAGGCCCAAGCCAGTTCGAGCTGCATAAAGAAGAGCTGGTGTTTGAAGAATGTAAGCCAACACAGCGCAGTTATAAATAAGATACCGGTTTATTCACTACAATAATTGTCCTACTATGGAACATTATAATATGAATCTCACACTTAAGGTGTGGAGGCAGAAAAATACAGATGCTCAGGGAAAGTTTGAAACATACCCGGTTGCAGGGATTTCATCAGAAATGTCCTTCCTGGAAATGTTTGATGTGCTGAATGAGCGCCTGATCAATGAAGGCAAAGAGCCTATCGCATTTGATCACGATTGCCGTGAGGGCATCTGTGGTGCATGTTCCATGCATATCAATGGCCGTGCTCATGGTCCATGGGCTGGTACTACTACCTGTCAGCTGCACATGCGTGCTTTCAAGGACGGTGATACTATTACAGTAGAACCATGGAGAGCAGGTTCCTTCCCCGTAGTAAAGGACCTGACCGTAGACAGAAGCGCTTTTGACCGTATCATCGAAGCGGGTGGTTATGTGTCTGTAAATACCGGTAATGCACAGGATGCCAACAACATTCTGGTACCAAAAGATCAGTCAGATGAAGCTTTCGCTGCTGCTGCCTGTATCGGTTGTGGTGCCTGCGTAGCAGCCTGTAAGAATTCATCTGCTATGCTGTTCGTATCTGCAAAGGTTTCCCAGCTGGCTTTACTGCCACAGGGACAGCCGGAAAGAAAGAGCCGTGCACTGAATATGATTGCACAGATGGACAAGGAAATGTTCGGCAGCTGTACCAATACCGGTGCCTGCGAAGCGGAATGTCCTAAAGAGATCTCCCTCACCAACATCGCACGTCTGAACCGCGAGTTTATCTCCGCTGGTTTCACATATGAGAAATAGTTGTTGAACGAAATATATTAAAAGAAGAACGCCTGGTGCAAACAGCACCGGGCGTTCTTCTTTTTGCGTTAAAGTGTTTATATTGTTATTTTAACCCGGAGTTTTCAACCCAAACGTTATGACAAATAATTCCCGTAGAAAATTTATCCGCAATCTTGGCGGTACGGCTGCTTTGCTGGGTGCCCGCTCACTGGCCGCTTTAGGAAAAGAACAGGTACATATGCTGCAACCCGGTAAACCTCCTTCTTCCACTGATAATATCCGCCTGGGCTGTATAGGCATGGGTATTATGGGCTTTGGCGATGTACAGACCGCCATTAAGGTGCCGGGAGTAGAATTCGTTGCAGCAGCAGACCTTTATGATGGCCATCTTACCAAAGTAAAAGAGCTGTATGGCGATAAAGTCTTTACTACCCGCGATTACCGCGAACTGCTGAACAGGAAGGATATAGACGCTGTGATCATCGCAACTCCGGACCTGTGGCACGATACGATTGCCATTGCTGCCATGGAAAAAGGGAAAGCCGTTTACTGTGAAAAACCTATGGTACAGCAGATAGAGGAAGGACACCAGGTGATAGCCGCCCAGCAGCGTACCAAAGCGGTATTCCAGGTAGGCAGTCAGCGTGTAAGCAGTATCATGCTGGCAGAAGCGCGTAAACGCTACCAGGCAGGTGAAATAGGGCAGCTGAACATCGTAGAGGCCCGCATGGACCGCCACGATGCGCTGGGGGCATGGCAATACTCTATTCCTCCGGATGCCTCGCCTAAAACCATTGATTTTGATACTTTCTTAAAAGATACGGCCAAAGTGCCTTTTGATCCTGTCCGCTTTTTCCGCTGGCGTAACTACCGGGCTTATGGCACCGGTATTCCGGGAGACCTGTTCGTACACCTGATCTCCGGCTTACACTTCATCACAGGTTCTGTGGGACCGGAGCGTGTGTACGCCAGCGGCAACCTGGTGCAATGGAAAGATGGCCGGGATGTACCGGATGTAGTGGTCGCTATCTTCGATTATCCTGAAACCAAACAACACGCTGCCTTCCAGATGACCCTTCGCGTGAACTTCGCAGATGGTGGTGGTGGCGGGGAATTTACCCGCCTGATAGGTACCGATGGTGTGATGGAACTGGGCTGGAATGATTTCAGGATCAAAAAACATAAGTTGTCCGCTGCTCCTGGTTATGGAGGCTGGGATACCTATAACACTTTTCCAAAGGCAATGCAGGAGGAATATGTAAAGCAATATAATGCGAAGTATACCGGGGAACAACGTAAACCGGCACAGGTATCTGAAAGCAGCTATGCAGCACCTGATGGTTATGACGACCGCTACGACCATTTCGTCCATTTCTTTGAGGCTATGCGCAGTGGCAAACCCATTGTGGAAGATGCTTCTTTCGGGCTACGGGCAGCAGGACCGGCATTGCTTACCAATGAAAGCTATTTCAGAAAGAAGGCAATTAACTGGGACCCTGTTAAAATGAAGATAGTGTAGTACATTCGTACCCTTAACTAATAACCTATGAGGAAATCCACGGCGCTTTGCATGATATTGTCAGGTATAAGCCTGTTTGCCTGTAAGGAAAAAAAACGAGTTATGTCAGAGGAAGTTGTAACGATTACGCCCCCCATGGCGGAGAAAGTGAAGAAGGAATTAACGATTCACGGAGATACCCGTATAGATAATTACTATTGGATGAATGACAGGGAAGACCCGAAAGTGATCGCTTATCTGAAGGCTGAAAATGCTTATCTGGATACGATGACCCGCTCATCCGCAAAATTACGTACAAAGCTATACGAGGAAATGAAAAACCGCATCATGGAAACTGATGTGAGCGTGCCTTATCTCAAGGAAGGATACTACTATTACTCCCGCTATGAGTCCGGAAAGGAATATCCTGTCTATTGCCGTAAGAAAGGAAGTACAGAAGCTGCGGAAGAGATCATTCTCAATGTAAATGATCTTGCTAAAGGACATAGTTATTATCAGGTAGGTGCAATGACGGTAAGCCCCGACGGACAATGGCTCGCTTATGGCGTAGACACGGTAAGCCGCCGCAGATATGTGATCCATATCAAAAACCTGCATACAGGTGAATTGCTACCGGAGCTGATTAGCGAAACATCCGGTAATGTTGCCTGGGCCAGTGATAATAAAACGTTCTTCTACACAACGAAAGATACAAGTACCTTACGTGAGAATAAGATCTTCAGACATCTGACCGGCACTAAGGCCAGCGATGATCAGCTGGTGTACGAAGAAAAGGATGAAACGTATTCTATCGGTGTTACCAGGAGTAAATCCGGCAAGTACATCATGATAGAAAGCGGCAGTACTTTATCTTCTGAATACCGCATACTGGATGCTTCCAGACCTACTGCTGCGTTTGAGATATTTCAACCCCGTCAGAAGGATATGTTGTATCATATCGATCATCAGGATAACCAGTTTTATATTGTTACCAACTGGGATGCCGTGAACTTCAGACTGATGCAATGCCCGCTGGATAAAACAGCGCGCAGTAACTGGAAAGAAGTGATAGCACACCGCCCGGACGTATTACTGGAAGGACTGGACCTTTTCCGCGATCATATGGTGTTAAGCGAACGTTCAAAAGGGCTTACACAATTGCGTGTGATCAATACCCGCACACATGAGGACCATTACCTTCATTTCGATGAACCGGCATATGTAGCCGCTACTTCTGTCAACCCGGAGTTTGATACAAAAGTATTGCGTTACTCGTATACTTCCATGACTACGCCTGTATCCACTTACGATTATAACATGGATACAAAGCAGAACGAACTGCGTAAAAGACAGGAAGTACTGGGTGGTTATGATCCTAAGAACTACATAACGGAACGCATATACGTAACAGCAAGAGATGGAGCCAGAGTACCAGTGTCTATCGTGTATAAAAAAGGGTTTGAGAAGAATGGCAAGATGCCTTTATTGCTTTATGGGTACGGTTCTTACGGACATAGCATAGACCCCACTTTCAGTTCTAACCGTCTTAGTTTGTTAGACAGGGGATTTGCTTATGCTATTGCACATATCAGGGGAGGAGAGGAAATGGGCAGACAATGGTATGAGGATGGTAAGCTGTTTAAAAAGAAGAATACGTTTACAGATTTTATTGATTGCGCTGATTACCTTGTAGCGCAGCATTATACAGACAGTGCACATTTGTATGCGATGGGTGGCAGTGCAGGTGGCCTGCTGATGGGTGCTGTGGTAAATATGCGTCCGACCTTATGGAACGGGGTGATTGCAGCGGTACCTTTTGTAGATGTGGTCACTACCATGCTGGATGAAAGTATCCCATTGACCACCGGCGAATTTGACGAGTGGGGTAATCCTAAAAAGAAAGAATATTACGATTATATGAAATCGTATTCCCCTTATGATAATGTTACTGCACAGGCCTATCCGAATATGCTTGTAATAACAGGTTTGCATGATTCCCAGGTACAATACTGGGAACCTGCAAAGTGGGTAGCGAAGCTGCGTGATGTAAAAACAGATCATCATCTGCTGTTATTGCATACTAATATGGAAGCAGGGCATGGCGGAGCTTCCGGAAGGTTTAAACCTCTGGAAGAAATAGCGATGGAGTATGCATTTCTGATAACGTTGGAAGGGAAATAATAATTCTCTACCAGGTACCTGAATGAAAATGAGCGTGTATCGTACTTACGATACACGCTCATTTTCATTCAGGTGCCTGATGGAGAATTATCGCCTTTTAGACGACTCTCAGACCCTTTATTTATTTTTGCCACAACCTATTTTTATTTTGTTCAACCCGAGTCACTTTAGAAGTGCATATTTTGCATCAGCAATCAGCACCAACTGTTACATCCAGCTTTTCTGTTTTCACTGTAGCGCCGAAGAATATATTCGTCAGCTTTTCAAATATCAGCGGATCATCAGTCGTATAAAATTTCTGCTCACCGTTTTTACTCAAACGTGTTTCCATTTCGGGATGGCGGTGCAGATAATCTTTCAGACTATGTGCCACTATCTTCCCCTGAGATAATAAGGTAATGCCGCCCGGCAGGAATTGTTTTATTTTTTTAGTGAGGATAGGATAATGCGTACAGGCTAATACCAGTGTATCTATATTCGGGGCATCAGTAAGTATCCGGGCCAGATACTTTTTTACAAAATAATCTGCCCCGTCACTATCCGCTTCATTATTCTCGATCAGGGGGACCCACATAGGGCAGGCCAGTTGATGCACCTTTACTTCCGGGAAAAATTTCCGGATCTCTATAGGGTAAGATTCTGAGGTAACAGTTCCCTGGGTAGCCAGAATGCCCACTTCTCCTGTCTGCGTTAGTGTACCTACCATTTCGGTAGTAGGACGTATTACTCCTAATACCCGTCTGTCCGGCGCAATATGCGGCAGGTCTTTCTGCTGAATGGTACGCAGGGCTTTGGCAGAGGCTGTATTGCAGGCCACAACTACCAGCGGGCAGCCCATCTTAAACAGTTGCTGTACACATTCCAGTGTATAGGCATGAATGGTGTCAAACCCCCGGTTGCCGTATGGAGCGCGGGCATTATCCCCCAGGTAGATATAGTCGTATTGCGGAAGCTCCGCAATGATCTCTTTTAAAACTGTCAATCCTCCATAACCGGAGTCAAATACGCCAATAGGTCCGGTTACCAGCTCAGATCCGGATGCTATCGTTTTTGTAAATCCTGTCATTTGCTGCCTGTTTGTCTCATGAGTCTTCCCGTGCCGGTCAGATCATAGATTTCCTGTATTTCATGCAGGATCTTTTCAAAATCTATCTTCAGGTCTATTAATTCTCCGTTATGAATATCGTATACCCAGCCGTGTACGGTAGGATAGTGGTTAGCGAGATAAGACTGCTGTACGGCAGCTGTTTTGATCACATTTACGCATTGTTCCTGTACATTCAGTTCTACCAGGCGGTTGTACTGGGCATGCTGATCTTCGATAGCATTCAGTTCTTCCTTATGGAGGCGGTAAACATCCCGGATGTTTCGCAACCAGGGGTTCAGCAGGCCGAGGTCTGCCGATTCCATAGCAGCTTTTACACCACCGCAATTATAGTGTCCGCACACGATAATGTGCTTTACCTGCAGGTGGCGGACCGCATAATTGATCACCGACATTACGTTCAGGTCTACGTTATTCACCAGGTTGGCGATATTCCGGTGAACGAACACTTCTCCTGCGTCCAGTCCCATGATCTCATTAGTTGGAACCCGGCTGTCACTACAGCCTATATACAGGTAATCTGGTTTTTGTTCCCGGGCCAGTTTCTCAAAAAATTTCTCATCTGTCGCTGTTTTGGTAGCTACCCAGCGCTTATTATTCTCAAAAATCTCGTTATAATCAGTCATGAGTGTGATTTTGTGAACATTCAATATGTTAAAGATAAGGAATATGCCAGCTATCTATAAACTAGTAAACATTTCGTAACTTTGCGCCTTAAATTTGTTTAGCTAGCATGATCAGTGTTAAAAACGTATCGCTCTCTTTCGGAAAAAGGGTATTGTTTGATGAAGTTAACCTCAATTTCTTCAAAGGCAATTGTTATGGAGTTATCGGAGCCAATGGTGCCGGTAAGACAACCTTCATGAAAATCTTATCAGGAGAAATCGAACCCAGCAAGGGCAGTGTGGAAATCACCCCCGGCGAGCGTATGAGCGTACTGAAACAGAACCATTTTGAATTCGATGAAGTTACGGTACTCAATACCGTACTGATGGGTAATAAAAAATTGTGGGACATAGCCAACGAAAAGGACGCTATATACGCAAAAGAAGATTTTACAGAAGAAGATGGGATGCGTGCAGGTGAACTGGAAGCGGAATATGGCGAAATGGGCGGTTATACTGCCGAAAGCGATGCCGGAGTACTGCTGGGCGACCTTGGCGTAAGTGAGGAGTTCCACGGGCAGTTAATGAAAGATCTGAGTGGTAGTTTGAAAGTGCGTGTACTGCTGGCACAGGCCCTGTTCGGTAATCCGGATATCCTGTTACTGGATGAGCCTACCAACCACCTGGATGTGGAAACTATCGGCTGGCTGGAAAACTTCCTGGCAGATTATGAGAACATCGTGATTGTTGTATCCCATGACCGTCACTTCCTGGATGCCGTTTGTACGCACGTAGCAGACGTTGACCGTACCAAAATCCAGATTTTCTCCGGTAACTACACCTTCTGGTATGAAACTTCCCAGTTAATGGCCCGCCAGATAGCTGATAAGAACAAGAAGATGGAAGATAAGCGTAAAGACCTGCTGGACTTTATCGCCCGGTTCAGTGCCAACGCTTCCAAGAGTAAGCAGGCTACCTCCCGTAAGAAAGCCCTGGAAAAACTGGTTATTGAAGATATCCAGCCTTCCAACCGTAAATATCCCGGTATCATCTTCAAGCAGCAGCGTGAAGTAGGTAACCAGATCCTGAATGTGGAGAAGCTGGAAAAGATAGTAGATGGAGAGAAGTTGTTCAGTAATGTAAGCTTTAGCGTGAACAAGGGTGATAAGATCGCTTTCCTGTCTAAAGATCACCTGGCGCTGTCTACTTTCTTTGAGATCATCAATGGTGAACAAAAAGCCGATGGTGGTAAATACGAATGGGGAACTACCGTAACGACAGCCTTCCTGCCTAATGATAATGCCAAATTCTTCGAAGATAAGTCAGTGAACCTGATGGATTGGTTACGCCAGTTCGTTCCGCCACATGTAACAGATGTGGATGAGCCTTTCCTGCGTGGTTTCCTGGGTAAGATGCTGTTCAGTGGCGAAGAGATCATGAAGAAGACCAGCGTACTGAGCGGTGGTGAGAAGGTACGTTGTATGACCAGCCGTATGATGTTGCAGGACCCTAACGTAGTGATCCTGGATGAACCTACGAATCACCTTGACCTCGAATCTATCCAGTCATTCAACGAAAGTATGATCAACTTTAAAGGAGTGGTGCTGTTTACAACGCATGACCATACCTTTATGCAATCTGTGGCTAACCGTATTATAGAAATTACACCGAAAGGGGTGATAGACAGGCTGACCACATTTGACGAATACCTGGCAGATGACAGAGTAAAAGCCCTGAGAGAGGAAATGTACGGAGAGAGAGTACCGGTACAATAATTAAGTACGATAAAAATACTAAATGGTCAATTGCAGTGGTGCAATTGGCCATTTTTCATTTATGCCAGGCAGTCGGTGATCTGTTTTACTTTAACAGGATCCAGCGGTTTGGTAATATAAGCCATCAGTTCGGGCGTACGTTTTACCTTTTGCATATCCCTCATATCCACTGAAGAAGAACACATGATGATAGGGATCTGTTGCTGCAGGCTGCCTTTAATGTCCCGGTAGGCATCAATAAAGTCCCATCCGTTCATCCGCTGCATATTCATATCAAGGATGATCAGTGAGGGAAGTGAACATACCGGCAGATGTTGCAGTTGCGCTATGGCATCCTCAGCACAAAGAAATGAAGTCACTTCCAGGTGCTCGGTCTGTTGTTCAAGCATCTTTTTCAGGATGAAATGAAATATTTCATCGTCATCTACAACGTACACCTGCTTAGCATTTTCCTGCATAATTTGCGTCCTGTATTTTTATCTCTGATAATGATATTCAAAAGAGCAAGGGGGTCACTAGTATATGCAAACGTATGCATGCCCCAATTCACATAACTACGAACTTTTAGATGCGCGGTTGATCATCTGTATGTTACATGCAAAGAAACACTAATTATATATATATTTATATATGAGTTTTTCACAATAACTAATCGTTAACAAAATGATTAGTTTGTTAGCCGTTTTATTAAGCAGATAATGGGGGTTTCTGATTCGCGGGCAAAAAAAAATCCCAGATTCCTGATCCGCAAGGGATGAAAGAATCTGGGATGTGGATCTGAGATCCGGTAAGACTATTTAAAACAGTCCGCCTTTCTTCAGGGTAACTTTACCTGAACCTATTTTATAACCATCATGGTAGATCTCAACACTGTAATCACCTGGTTTAAAGTCGGAGTTCTGTTTCCAGTCCATACTAACGGTTTGTTTTTCACCCTGAGTATAGCTAACAGTTTTCTTGGTGGTATATAATTTTTCTGTACCGTCGGCCAATGTAAACCTGCCTGAACCAAGTGCTTCAACAGCCAGTGGGGAACCATCCGGAGCAGAAATAGCTACATACAGTTCTTTATCGCCGGTTTCAGCAATCCTGTTTTCGTCCAGGTCGAAGGTAATACGCATCATATCTGCACGTTTAGCCTTTGTCGTTTCTACTTCCTTACCATTCTTCTTCACATTGATCGGCTGTAAGTGGATATTTGAAGCATGCAGTACGGAGCCTAAGCTAACTTTTTTATCCAGGTTTTGTTTCTGTACACCCAGGGAATCCCTTTCTTTACGTGCGTAATCGCGCTCACCGGTGAGGATGATCTTTTCACCTTCAAGGCGTTCGATAGTCTGAGTATAGCCTTCGATATTACCTTTCAGTTGTTCAATCATTTTACGTGCCTGTGTCAGTTCAGCCTGAGTAGCATTCTTGTTGCTCAGGATGCTCTGGATCCGGGACTTCATATCAGCCAGTTCCTTGTCTTTTGTTTTAACAAGGCTATCCATGCGGCTATTCTGAGAAATCAGATCATCCAGGCGTGCATTAGCAGCATTGTATTCCTGCTGTAAAGCATCCCTGGAAGAAGAGATGGAATCTATCTGCATACCTTGCTGAGCGATGGTATCAGTGGTCTTGTTCTTATCATACAACATGTAGATCCATGTACCGGCCAGTGCTGCGATCAGAATACCATATATAAGGCCATTACGGCTTCTTGGTTTTTCAGATCCGGGAGATCCCGGAGCGGGCTTGTTAAAAGTGTTCTCAGTCATAGTTGTTGTTTTGTTTTTTATAGTTAAATTCTTATATGGTTAAAACTTGCTATACAAAGTTAAAGGTTAGAATTGTTTAATTTAGAAAAATTATAAACTGTTAATAACTGTGTTACCAAATATATCGCTAGATCAACTCTTACTGCTGGATATCGAAACAACGCCGGGCATTTCCTCTTTTGACTATCTCCCGGAAAGGATGAAAGCACTATGGCTGGACAAAATTGCAAAAACTGCGCCAGATTCAACCGACCCGGAAGGAGCATACGCAGACAGGGCCGGACTTTATGCCGAATTCGGCAAGATAGTGTGCATTTCCGTAGGTTACTTCAGTGTGGAAAACAATCGTTATCAATTACGTATAAAATCTTTCTGCAATGACGATGAAAAGGTTGTATTAAACAGTTTTTTAGAATTGATAAATAAATTTTATATAAAGTTCCCCCGTTTCCAGTTTGCCGGACACAATATAAAGGAGTTTGATATTCCTTTTATTTGCAGGAGGTCTGTTATTCATCAGCTATCTTTGCCCTTGTCTTTACAGGTACATGGCTTCAAACCCTGGGAGCTTCCCATGCTGGATACCATGCACTTATGGCGTTTTGGGGACTTTAAAAGCTATACTTCACTGAAACTGCTGACGGCCGTCCTGGACATTCCAACACCCAAGGACGATATCGATGGCAGCATGGTAGGGAAAGTATACTGGGAAGAGCGGGACCTGGAGCGGATCTCCAGTTATTGCCAGAAAGATGTTATAGCCGTTGCACAGCTATTAACACGTTTTAAGGGAGTGCCCCTGCTGCAACCAGATGATGTAATATATATTAAATAGGTAATAAAGGATGGATTATCAGGATATTATAAAAGAATGGAAACAAAAGAAGTTCCGTTCTCTGTACTGGCTGGAAGGTGAAGAAGACTTTTTTATAGACCAGGTAAGTAACTATGCGGAGGAACATATATTGGATGAATCCGAGAAAGGGTTCAACCTCACCGTTTTATACGGGAAAGATACCGACTGGAGTACCGTTGTGAATGCCTGCCGCCGGTATCCCATGTTTGCAGAAAGACAGGTAGTGATTATCAAGGAGGCCCAGGCAATGAAGGATATCCTTAAACTGGAGTCTTATATAGATAAACCCCTGGAATCCACCATCCTCATAGTAGCCCATAAACAGGGCAAAATAGATGGCCGCAGCAAAATGGCCAAGCTGATCAAAGACAGGGGCGTGCTGCTGAGTACCAAAAAGATGTACGATAACCAGCTGCCTGCCTGGGTAGAAGCCTATGTGCATGGATTAGGCAGGGCCATTTCCCAGAAAGCAGGTATCCTGCTGGTAGATCATATCGGGAACGACCTGGCCCGTATGGCCAATGAAATAGATAAACTGCTGGTAAACCTGCCGGAAGGGAAAAAGATAGATGAGAATGATATCGAAAAATATGTGGGTATCAGTAAGGAATACAACGTATTTGAACTACAAAACGCTATAGGTCAGAAGGATATCACCAAAGTAATGCGTATCATCCATTACTTCTCTTCTAATCCTAAAGCAGGCCCTATACAAATGGTGCTTCCTGCTTTGTATAATTTCTTTAGCAAGATGAACATGGTATTTGGCGTAAAAGGGGGTGAAAAAGAGATTGCGGCTGCCCTTGGCGTACATCCGTTCTTTGTAAAGGATTATATAAAGGCTGCCCAGCAATATGGGGCAGAAGGGTCTGAAAAGGCCATTCTTTTGCTGCATACCTATAACTTACGCAGCATTGGTATCAACGATAGCGGGGTAGAAGATGGTGAGCTGATGAAAGAGCTGGTATATAAGATGATGTATTAGGCCAGTATTTCCCTGGCGATGAGACTATCTTTATCCATCTGCACGATCAGGGCTTCTATATTGTCGAACTTCTGGCTGGCGCGGATGAAGCTGATTATTTCCACTCTTATCAGCTGACCATAGATATCTTCATTAAAATCAAACACATGTGCTTCCAGCCGGAGGTCCGTACCATCAAAAGTGGGGCGGGTGCCTATGCTCATTACGCCTTTTAAAGGATGCGTGTGTTTTTTCAGGTGTACCCTGATGGCGTAAATACCTTGCGCCGGGATCAGCTTGCGCAGATCGGGCAGATGCATATTAGCTGTAGGATAACCCAGCTGACGGCCCATTTTATCGCCATGCACCACTGTGCCTTCCAGGAAATAATCATATCCCAGTAATTCGTTGGCCAGGTGAATATTTCCCTCCTGTAAGCTTTTACGGATTTTGGTAGAACTCACAGAAAGATCATGTACTACCTGCTGCGGGATCTCTATCAGCTGAAAACCATAGCGGTTTTGTTCCACTTCCAGCAATTCCAGTCCCCCTTCCCGGTTATGCCCGAAACGGTGATCATAGCCGATGATAATGGTATGCGGTTTGAATCTTTCTATGAGGAAATCTTCCAGGTAGGCCCGGGCAGATAATTCAGAGAATGCTTTTGTAAAGGGAACGATCACAAGGTGGTCTATCCCATGTTTGGATAACAGTTCAATCTTTTCGTCGAGGGTAGTGAGCAGGCGTACGGGATTGGTACCGGGTTGCAGTACTTCCCTGGGATGCGGATCAAAAGTTATGATCACTGTTTCGCCTTCACATGTTGCTGCTGCCTGCTGTAACTGCTGTATAATATAACGGTGTCCGGTATGAACACCATCAAAAGTTCCGATAGTAATAACTGCCCGCCTTAAAGCCGGCAAGTGGGCCAGGTCCCTGTGTATCTGCATAAAACGCCTTAAAAACGATCTGTATTCATATGCAAAATACAACATTTACGTGTGAGAATAATCCGGGTTTACACGCTACCCGTCCAAAATAGACACTAATCTGTTACTTTTGCACTTGATTATTCATTTTAAAATTACTCAGTGGATCAGAATATCTACGCGCAGCGCGGTGTTTCGGCAGGAAAAGAGGATGTACACAATGCCATTAAGCATATCGACAAAGGACTTTTTCCCAAGGCATTTTGTAAAATAGTACCCGATATACTGGGCGGGGAGGACGAATGGTGCAATATTATGCATGCAGATGGTGCCGGTACAAAATCATCCCTGGCTTACACTTACTGGAAAGAAACCGGTAACCTGGATGTTTGGAGAGGTATTGCACAGGATGCCATCATCATGAACCTGGACGACCTGTTATGTGTCGGCGCTACTGAGAATATCCTGTTATCATCCACTATTGGCCGTAATAAACAACTGATTCCCGGAGAAGTGATTGCTGCCATTATCAATGGTACGGAAGAGATCCTGGAAGAGTTGCGCAGTTATGGTATCAGTATTTATTCTACCGGTGGTGAAACAGCTGACGTAGGGGACCTGGTGCGGACTATCATCGTAGACTCTACTGTCACCTGCCGGATGAAGAAATCTGAGGTGATCTCTAATCATACTATTCAGGCAGGCGATGTGATCGTTGGGTTGTCTTCTTCGGGGCAGGCTACTTACGAAAAGTCTTATAATGGCGGTATGGGCAGCAATGGCCTTACTTCTGCACGTCACGATGTATTCAATAAAGCAGTTGCGGCAAAGTTCCCGGAGAGTTTTGATCCCGGTATTCCTGCCAACCTGGTATTCAGCGGTAAAAAATCCCTGACAGATAAAGTGGAAGTACCTGGTTTTGGTGCTATAGATGCAGGTTTGCTGGTATTATCACCTACCCGTACCTACGCACCGGTGATTAAGAAAGTACTGGAAGCCTACCGTTCACAAATACATGGACTGGTACATTGCAGTGGCGGAGCGCAAACGAAAGTGCTGCATTTTATAGATAACCTGCATGTGATCAAAGATAACCTGTTCCCAATCCCTCCTTTATTCACCCTGATCCAGGAGCAGTCGGGTACCGGCTGGAAGGAAATGTACCAGGTATTTAATATGGGACACCGTATGGAGTTGTATGTACCCGAGAATATAGCCGCAGAGATCATTAAAATCAGTAAAGGTTTTAATATTGATGCACAGATAGTAGGAAGGGTAGCAGCAGCACAGCAAAAACAGGTGACGGTGAAAAGCGAAAAAGGAGAATTTATATATCATTAAATAAAAAGAGAGAGGTTGTATACTTGACAACCTCTCTCTTTCCGGCACTGATGGAGACTGATCGCCATTGGAATGCTTCTCAGACCCCTTATTATTTTTGAAGTTCAACCGCTATGGATAACCCAGGTGAACCCCTGTACCACCCTTATATATCTCTCGTATACCCCGCACAAAGCCCCTTCGGATTCAGGTCCGTAGTAAAACAGTGTGAAATAAATAATGAGAGTATGAGTTAACAGGCTGGCCGTAAATTAATTAAGCCAGCAATAAGGGGATATAAACAGGTTCTTTTATTTCGTTATCTGATATCTTATAGGGAGATTAAATTGCACCGCTACACGTTTTCCTTCCTGTGTACCAGGTATCCAGTTGGGCATCGCTTTTACAACCCGGATAGATTCATCTTCCAGGCCATAGCCTTTAGCCGGACCAACTGTTTTTACACGCTGTATGCTACCATCAGTGGCTACTACAAAATTTACGAATATAGTGGCATTTACATTCTTCTTTACAGCTTCTTTAGGATAATGTATTTGTTTCGACAGGAACTCCATCAGCGCTTTTTCTCCGCCGGGAAAGGTAGGTGGTTTCTCAACGAAAGAGTATACAGTGGTATCCTTTTTATCAGTTGTTTGTGCAACGCTATCGTTTTTTTGCAGACAACTGATGAATACAACGAGTGCGGTCAGCACCGGAAAGACAATCATCTTCTTCATGAGTGAGTAGTTTTTATGAGTGTTAAAAAGCATATTAATGCGCCGTTTAACCGGCTTGTGTGTGAAATTGTTAACGGTGGCCAGCAGCTTACTATCTAAGGTCATATACAGGATAGTTTCTGCATAATCCGCAGTATCTTTTTCAGCCGCTGCTTTATCGGCAATAAACTCATGCACCATACTCAGTTCCCGTTTAAACAGGTGAAAGAAAGGATTCACCCAGCACATAGCGCATAGTACTTCCATCAACATTTTATCTGTAGTATGATGGCCATTTATATGCGCCAGTTCATGACGCAGGATCTGTTGCCCTTCTTTGCTGTCTGTATTAAAATCATCATGCAGGAATATGTTCCTGAAGAAGGAAAAAGGAGACTTTATCTCTTGATTTTCTACCAGCTGATAGCCTGTAAGTTTGTTCACACGGCTCTTCTTAATCAGCAGGTATACACGCCGGCAGTTATATGCTATTCTGAGTAACGATCCGGTTGCTACCAGTCCGTAAAGGATACCTGTAAGCAGACCTGGACTCACAAGAAAGTCAGCAACAGGCTTATTATTAATAATAAATTCCTGCATGGTAATCAGTGGTGCCGGGGTATCTGCAGATGGGTATAATGACACGGGAATTTTAAGCAGCGGCAGTACCAGTGATAAAAAAGGCGCCAGCAACAGGTAATACCTGTTCCACTGGTGAAAATGATTGTCTCTTAATGCCAGCGCATAATAGGTATACAATACGCCGGAACAGATTAATACCTTGATTAAATAAATAGGTAGCAACATCATGGCATTTTATTTTTAGCGTCCTTAATCTGATTCAGTAATTGTTCGAGTTCATTCACGCTGATATCTTTTTCTTTTACAAAAAAGGACACCATTTCACTGAAGGACCCCGCGAAATAACCTTTCACAAAATGCTTCATGGTATTTCTGCTGTAATCGTCTTTGCTGATAAGGGAGAAATACTGGTGAGACTTACCATATGCTTTGTAATCAACAAAGCCTTTTTCAATTAAAATCTTTACCAGCGTAGATACCGTATTGTAATGCGGTTTAGGTTCCGGCATGGCATCAATCAATTCTTTAACGAATGCGGGGCCTGTTTTCCACAGGGCCTGCATGATCTGTTCTTCGGCTTTTGTTAATACTTTTACGCTACTCATCTGGTATGTTTTAGAAGTATGAAACTAAGGTAAAACTAATTATTTAGTTTTCAAACTATATTTTTAGTTGAATGTTATGACAGCGTGCATTGCCAGCTGGCGCGAAGATTAAACTGGGACACTACCTTTTAGTTTAACGTTCTTTTATACTACTTTTAATAGAGGGTTAACATCAGGAATACTCTTACAGCACTTCACTTAAGACTATCAGATTTTTCACTATTTCCTCTTATAATAATTCCCCTTATATTTTAATATATTGATAACCAGTAGTAAAAAAGCATTGAAATATTAGTCAGTGCTGATAACCTATTGATATTCAGTCTTCTCAGGTATATAACCCCTATATAAGCCGTATATAACCTCTATATAACCTGTATATAAGCCGTACCTATATAGATAGGGCTTATATACAGGTTATATAGTAGTCTGTTAACAGTTATAAAGAGTTTGGAGGAAAGTTTCTCCTCTTCCTGTGTTGTTTAAGACGTTAATATAGCAGGCTGTTAAGCGTTATAAAGAGTTCAGGGGGAATTGTGCTCTTCCTGTTGTTTTATACGTTTACTACAAACAGGGAGCGCAGCGTTCGCTGGTTTTGGGTCAGTCCCCGGAAGTATCAGGTACCTTTACCGGGTAAAAACTTCCCCTACGGTTATTATTTATAATTGGCTATTTTTGTTTCACTACTAAACCCATTTTCATAGGATATATGGCCGAGCAACCGATTATACAGTTATCAAATGTGAATATATACCAGGGGAATTCCCTGATTCTTTCTGATGTGAATATCAGCGTGGACAAGGGAGAATTTGTGTACCTGATCGGTAAAACGGGTACGGGAAAGTCCAGCCTGCTGAAAACGCTGTACGGCGACCTTTACCTGCGTGAAGGAGCGGGACAGGTAGTAGGGTTTGACCTGAAAAAGATGGACTGGAAGAAGGTGCCTTACCTGCGCCGTAACCTGGGCGTAGTTTTCCAGGATTTCCAGCTGCTGACGGACAGAACGGTACATGACAACCTGAAATTTGCCCTGAAGGCTACCGGCTGGGAGGATAATAAGAAAATGGAGGAAAAGATCCATGATGTACTGGAAAAAGTGGGATTGGGAACAAAGGGCTTTAAAATGCCATATGAGCTGAGCGGGGGCGAGCAACAGCGTGTGGATATTGCCCGGGCCATGCTGAATTCCCCTAAACTGATCCTGGCAGATGAGCCTACCGGTAACCTGGACCCTGAGACCTCGGACGGAATTATGCAGTTATTATTCCGTATCAGCCGGGAAGAAGGCGCTGCGGTGGTAATGGCTACCCATGATTATATCCTGCTGCAAAAGTTCCCTTCCCGCGTGCTGCGCACGGAAAACGGGCGGGTAACGGACAACGCAACTATCAATTTTGTTTAAGCAGACCGTATTCAGGGGAGTCCCTTCCGGAGATGCTCCGGGAGGCAATTATTATTTATGATTGTTAATTCGTAATTTTTAATTTACCTTTGCCCCGGAAAAATAGCGAATAAATAAACCTTTATCATTTTATTATTTATCAAAGATGTCTTACTTAACTGTTGAAAAGAAAGCCAATATTTTTAAAGAATTTGGTGGAAGCGAGAAAAATACAGGTTCTTCAGAAGCGCAAATCGCACTGCTGACAGAGCGTATCAACAGCATTTCCAGTCACCTGAAAGCAAACAAAAAGGACTTTTCTACACACCGTGGTTTAATGAAAATGGTAGGCCAAAGAAAGCGTTTGCTCTCTTACCTGTCTAAAACTAACCTCACAGGCTACCGTGCCCTGCTTGAGAAGTTAGGTCTCAGAAAATAACAAAGAACTTTTTTATAGCGCTATTCCCAACTTATTAGGTTGGGAATAGTTTTTTTTTAGGTATACCAATTTAATCCTCACTTTTTATGAATCTGACACCTATTTCAGTCAATTTCGATATAGGAGATGGCCGGATCGTGACCATTGAGACTGGCAAGTTAGCCCGCCAGGCAGATGGTGCCGTTACGGTACGTCTAGGCAATAGTATCCTGCTGGCTACTGTTGTTGCAAACAAAACGCCCAAACCAGGACAATCATTCTTTCCACTTACTGTTGACTACCAGGAAAAATTTGCTTCTGCAGGCCGTATCCCGGGTTCGTTCTTTAAACGCGAAGGCAAACTGTCTGATTCTGAAGTTTTAATATCCCGTCTGATCGACCGCGCGCTGCGCCCGCTGTTCCCTGATGATTATTACTGTGAAGTACAGGTACTGGTTTCCCTCATTTCTTCTGATGCAGAAGTAATGCCGGATGCCCTTGCTGCGCTGGCTGCTTCTGCGGCACTGGCAGTTTCTGACGTACCCATCCAGGAAATCATCTCTGAAGTAAGGGTTGCCCGCATAGACGGCAACTTCGTTGTAAATCCTAACCGTACCCTGCTGGAAAAAGCAGATATGGACTTTATCATAGCCGCTACCGAAAAGAACATCATGATGGTGGAAGGCGAAAGTAAGGAGTGCAGTGAAGAAGATGTAATCAAAGCAATCGAGATCGCTCACGCGGCCATTAAAGTACAGGTGAAGGCGCAGGAAGAACTGCATAAGCTGGCTGGCAATAAAGCGAAACGTGCTTTTGAATTACCCCGTGAGAACGAAGAACTGAAAGCTAAAATTGTTGCATTCTCTACAGACCGTATCCTTGCAGTAGCTAAATCTGCTGTGGGTAAACACGAACGTGGCGATGCTTTTGATGCTATACGTACAGAACTGACAGAATCCCTGGGCGAATTGCCTGAGGAAGATGCTCCGCTGGTAGGTAAATATTTCCATGACCTGGAAAAGGAAGTGATCCGTAACATGATCCTGGACGATAAGGTTCGCCTGGATGGCCGTAGCCTGGACCAGGTGCGTCCACTGAACATGGAAGTGGATATCCTGCCTTCACCGCATGGTTCTGCATTGTTCACCCGTGGTGAAACACAATCTTTAACAACAGTAACTTTAGGTACTCCGGATGACGAGCTGCTGATTGAAAGCGCTGCGGTATCCAAGTATTCCAAATTCATACTGCATTATAACTTCCCGCCTTTCTCTACAGGAGAGGTGAAAATGATGCGTGGCCCCGGCCGTCGTGAAGTAGGTCATGGTAACCTGGCAATGCGCTCTCTGAAACAAATGATGCCGGGCAGTGACTATGCTTACACTGTAAGGGTTGTATCTGATATCCTGGAATCTAATGGTTCTTCTTCTATGGCTACTGTTTGTGCCGGTTCACTGGCGCTGATGGATGCGGGCGTACCTTTGCCTAAACACGTTTCCGGTGTGGCAATGGGACTTATTTCCCGTGCTTCTGATGGAAAATGGGCCGTACTGACAGATATCCTCGGAGATGAAGATCACCTGGGAGATATGGACTTTAAAGTAACAGGTACCCGCGAGGGTATTGTAGGTATCCAGATGGATATCAAGGTGGATGGTTTGAGCATGGACGTAATGCGCGCTGCATTATCCCAGGCCCGCCAGGGACGCCTGCACATCATTGAGGCTATGTATGGCTGTATCGGTGCTGCACGTCCTGAGCCAAAACCACATGCTCCACGTATGGAGAAACTGATCATCGACCGCGAATTTATTGGCGCTGTGATCGGACCCGGTGGTAAAGTTATTCAGGAAATCCAACGCGAAACCGGTACTAACATCAACATCGAAGAAGTTGGTGAAACTGGTGAAGTAAGTATTTTCTGTGCAAACAGAGAAGGTCTGATGAAGGCCCTCGACTGGATAAAAGGCATCGTTGCTGTACCTGTAGTAGGTGAAGTGTACGAATCAACCGTTAAGTCAGTAATGCCTTATGGTGCGTTCGTAGAGTTCCTGCCTGGTAAACAAGGCTTGTTACACATCTCTGAAGTATCCTGGAAACGCCTGGAAACCATGGATGGTGTGCTGACAGACGGTGAAAAAGTAAAGGTGAAACTGGTAGGTACGGATCCTAAAACCGGTAAGTTCAAATTAAGCCGTCGTGTGCTGATGCCAAAACCGGAAGGTTATGTGGAAAGGCCTGAAGGTGACCGTGAAGACAGGGGTGAACGCAGAGACCGTGGTGACAGAGGTGATCGTGATCGTGGTGGAGATAGAGGTGGCGACCGTGGCGGACGTCCTTCCTTCCGCAATAACGATCGTGGTGGCGACAGAGGCGGCGACCGCTTTGACCGTGGTGACAGGAACGACCGTGGCCCACGCCCGTCTCCCAAATCAGAACCAGATGAGCCTACTTTCGACGAACAGTAGAATCGAATTGATTTAATATACTTAACAGCCGTTCTGAGTCATCAGAACGGCTGTTTGTTTGTGTGGTACATCATCTTCGCGCCACATGTTATTAGTCATAAATACACTGCATCTGACTGTTTTGTTCTCTGATGTAGCTTTGAATATGGGTCCAGGACTAGTTTTCCAATTTAACTTCACCTAATAGTCACGTCAGATAAGGTATTTATGAACTAATAACATCTGCCAATTCACGCTGTTATAATATTCAAACTAAGACACTGCCCCGTAGGAGTTCGAATATAAGGGAACTCCTACTGAATCAATTAAAGAGAAGATCAATTTTTCTACAAACACGGAGAGGCTCAAAAGTAATTTTTATCCGATTTTATTCGGATACCTACCTGATGAAGAGAAATTTCGTTTACGCGATTCTCAAGCCCATCAAATTACTTTTGGCAGCCTCTTTTAAAACGACTTTATTTTTTACCATTCTTAATATTTACTGTTGGTAAATTCTTTTTTCATGATATATTTCGCAAAACGATTTCACGTGAAAAGTACCCATGCTCTCATTATTGTGGCCCTGTTATTTGCAGGTTTCGCACAGGCAGGCCAGCTGCCCCCTCAAAAGGAATATTATAGTATTCTTGTCTATCATCTGAAAGATGCTGCCCAGGAAACCCGCCTGGACGTTTACCTGAAAGATGCTTTATTACCCGCCCTTCATAAAGCCGGTATTGCTAAAGCAGGCGTCTTCAAACCGATAGACAATGATACCTCGGCAGACCGCCGTGTATATGTATTCATACCCGGCCGTTCAGCAGAACAACTGCTTAAACTGCCAGACCAGTTACTGACGAACAGCAGCTATGTCAGCGCCGGTAAAGACTATATAGACGCCGCCTGGGACCAGCCGGTATATACCCGCATGGAAACCATCATACTGGAAGCATTTCCCGGTATGACCAAAATGGAAGTACCTGTATTGAAATCTGCTAAAAGTGAAAGAGTGTACGAGTTACGCAGTTACGAAAGTGCTTCTGAAAAACTGCACCGGAACAAAGTAGATATGTTCAACAAAGGAGATGAAATCGGTCTGTTCAAAAAACTGGGCTTTAACGCTGTATTTTATGCAGATGTACTGAGCGGCAGCCACATGCCTAACCTTATGTACATGACTACCTTCGAGAACCGCGCATCGAGAGAAGAACACTGGAAAGCATTCAGCAGTGATCCAGTATGGAAAGCATTATTACCACAGCCGCAATACGCTCATAATACTTCTCATTCGGATGTGATTTTATTACACCCTGCAGACTATTCTGATTTTTAAAACAAGAGGAGGGAGCAAGGCTCAGCGGTAAAATCAAGCGTTGAGACTATCAGTCATTTCCGGTCCTTATACCTTCCGGATATCCTGCGCTGGTAATCGCTTAAATGACTATCAGTCTCTGTCAGATATCCGAATAAAAAAGAGGTTGTAAGAAAAATAAATAAAGGGTCTTAGAATCGTCTAAATAGCGATCAGTTTCCATCAGGTACCCGAATGAAACGAGCCTGTATCGTACTTACAATACAGGCTCGTTTTTATAATTTTTGCCATCCGTAAACTAGCTCTTTGCTTTCGCATACTGCTCTAAATAAAAATTACTTTCCCTGAAAATAATTTTACCTGTAGGCAACTTGTATATCTTAAATGGTTGTCCGTCAATATCTTCATAAAATACGGAGTACTGTGGTACAGAAACCTTACTGGACCTGTCTATCACTTTAATCCTTGCATCGGTTAAAAGCGTTGTTAACAGCTCTTCAATGTAGGGGAGAAGGATACCTTCATTGGGCGTCCAGAACAGTGTGAATTTATCATTGGTAAAATTGAGATCCGTATGAGTAGAATCTGCCAGGTAGGCTTTTGCCTGCAGAAAATGCGATTGCACTTCCGCCGGTGTTAAGTGACTGAACTGTATGTTACGGAACGTTTTGTTATTATAACAATTGTTCTGCAGCATGGTATCCAGTACCTGAAAATAGTTCTGTAAATCTACTTTGTTGATAATAAGGATACTGGTAGAAGTCTGATAGGTAATAGAGTCCTTCATGGTATCATCAGGCAGTAATTTGATGATCTCCTGAGCACTGGTGGCCACGCATAGCGCAAGCCCTGTAATAAATAAAACTAAGGTCTTCATTAAAATATGGTTTACATTAAGAATTATGCAAATGTATTTATTTTTTCTATGTTAAATGCCAGTGAGTTTGAGATGTGCGTAAATCATTAACATTACAATAACATGTACTACATTGCACGCGGTATAAATAGCTGATTATCTTGTTCTATCTTTATTATCTATGTCACATACATCAATCACCCTTACCTGTAACGCAGAACTGAAGGATATCCTCATCGCCGAATTATCCGAGAGCGGATTTGAAGGTTTTGAGGAGAGAGGCAACGAATTAGTTGCCTATATTCCGGAGAATGATTTTAGTGAAGTTGCCGTTGAAAGGCTGACTAAGATCTATGGCATTTCCTATACAAAGGAAAATATCGCACAAACAAACTGGAATGCAGTTTGGGAAAGTAATTTCGAACCTGTGCGTGTAGATACTTTCTGCGGTATCCGCGCCGGTTTTCATCCGCCTTTTGATCCGCTGCCACAGCACGAGATCATCATCACGCCTAAAATGTCTTTTGGTACAGGGCATCATGCTACTACCTCTTCTATGATACGACTGATGAAGGATGTAGAGTTCAGAGGCAAAAGAGTATTCGACTTTGGAACAGGGACCGGTATCCTGGCTATTCTGGCGTTCAAAATGGGTGCATCTGTGATCGAGGCTATTGATATCGACGAATGGTCCGTAGAAAATACCCAGGAAAATATTGTCACCAATAATGCCCTGGCTGTAAAAGTATGGCGGTCTGATACCCCTAAAAGCATTATAAATACTTATAATGTTGTATTGGCGAACATCAATCGCAATATTTTGCTGGAATTTATGGGAGATATGCGCCGTTTGCTGGTAAGCGGAGGCGTGTTATTATTGAGCGGTATCCTGAAAGAAGATGAAAAAGCCATATTGGAAGCTGCAAGAAAGCATGCCTTAGTATTGGAACAGCAAATAGAAAAAGATAACTGGCTGGCAATGAAGTTATTAGCAAGATAATACCCCGTGCCTTAGAAATAAGTTATATGAAAGTGTCTGATTATCCCATCTTTGTGTTAATTAAAATCTTAATATTAGCTTAACTTTAACGCCGGAATTTACTATCTTAGCAAAACCTAACTTTTTTTGATGCTTGAATTATTATTGCTTTTTTGCGCTTATCTGATCGGATCCGTACCAACTGCGGTATGGGTGAGCAAGGGTATTTATGGTATGGACATCCGGGAATATGGCAGCGGCAATGCCGGTGCCACCAACACTTTCCGTGTGCTTGGATCTAAAGCAGGTACCTTTGTGATGATTGTGGATATGTTCAAAGGTGTATTGGCTGTTCGTCTTTCTTACCTGTTATCTTACTATCACAATCCGGATCATCTTACACAACTGGTCAATTTCCAGATAGGCCTGGGACTGGCAGCAGTAGTGGGCCACATCTTCCCGATTTGGGCAAGTTTCCGTGGCGGTAAGGGGATCGCTACGTTATTTGGCCTGGTACTGGCCATTCAGCCAGTGGTAGCGATCTGCTGCGTAGGCGTATTTCTGCTGATCCTGTCACTGACCAGATATGTATCCCTGAGTTCTATCATTGCCAGTATAGCCTTCCCTATTCTCATTCTGTACATCTTTAATGAGCCGGAAGTATTCTACCGCATATTTGCGATTGCTGTTGCGCTGATGGTGGTGCTTACTCACCAGAAGAACATTACCCGCCTCTTAAGTGGTAATGAAAATAAAGTGCCGCTGTTCAAGAACAGAAGGGCAAGAGACTAAGATCCGCACTTCCTTTCTGGCATATCTATTGCTCTAAACAACAAAAATATTAACTTTCAGACGCTTTTGATTATTGCTGATACCTTGTATCCGTAATAATCAAAAGCGTATTACTAACTGTAGCAAAAAGTCCTGTTTAAATTTGTTCTCAGATGCAAAAAAAATTCCTTTTAATCGGTAGTCTTGCTTTAATGATGGCTTGTGCGCGTGTACCTATTACCGGCCGCAGCCAGTTAAACCTGATCCCTGAAAGTACCATGCAGTCAATGGCACTGCAGGAATACCAGACGTTTTTAACAAGCAATAAAACTGTATCCTCTGCCACCAGCAAAGATGCTGAAATGGTAAAAAGGGTAGGGCAGCGTATTGCTTCCGCCGTTACCCGTTACATGGCACAGAACAACTTGTCTGCTGAAGTAGCTAATTATAAATGGGAGTTCAATCTCGTGGAAAATAAAGAGGTGAACGCCTGGTGTATGCCCGGTGGTAAGGTAGTGGTATATACAGGTTTATTGCCTGTAACACAAAATGAAACGGCGCTTTCCTGCGTAATGGGTCATGAAATAGCACATGCTATTGCACGTCATGGTAACGAACGTATGAGTCAGCAGCTGGTATCTCAGGGTATACAGGTAGCAGGCCAGGTAGCGCTTAACCGTAATCCTGTTGCACAGAGTGCTTTCTTACAGTCGTTTGGTGTGGGTAGTAACCTGGGTTTACTGGCATTCTCCCGTAAGGATGAACTGGAAGCGGACCACCTGGGTGTTATCTTTATGGCAATGGCGGGTTATAATCCACAGGAAGCGATTCCTTTCTGGCAGCGTATGGCCAGCGCCAGCACCGGTAGTAAACCTCCTGAGCTGACAAGTACGCATCCAAGTGATGAACGTCGTATCGCACAGTTACAGAGTGTTATGCCGGAAGCGATGAAGTATTATCAGCCTATAAAATAACCGGGTGCAGGGCAAAGCCTTATAAACCCGGTAAGTGACTTAGTTTGATGTTGGGTGCAGGGCTTTGCCCTGCAAAAATCCTTTGATTTTTTTGAGATGGTGCGAAGCACCATCTCAAAAAAATTACTACTTATTTCTCTATCATTATATCTACCACCTTCCTGTTCTTCTGTACCTTCATCTTATCCGGTACATGTGCCAGTATTTCCTTCTTAAACGCCTCTATAAGCGCCTGTTTAATAAAGAACCTATGAGTGACCAGGCTAATCTCCCTAACCGGCTCAGGGGCTTTAAAATACCTTACCATGTTCATCTGGCGGGCTGAGAGGTCCTGCAATGAAAGTTCCGGCAGAATAGTATAGCCGGCGTTCAGGTCCACCATCCTTTTCAGTGTTTCTACGCTACCCGTATTATATTCCAGGTTCTTATATTCACCCATGGTGAACTTATCTTTACAGATATTCAGCACCTGGTTACGCATACAATGTCCTTCGTTCAGCAGCCATACATCCCGTACATCAATATCTTCCGGTTTAATGTATTTCTTCTCAAACAGGCTGTTCGTTTTGGCGGCATACACTACAAAAGACTCATAAAACAAGGGCTGTTCTTCCAGGTTAGGGTTCTGCAGGGGAGTAGCCAGCAATCCGCAATCCAGTTGTTCCTGTTTTAACAACTGTACTATCTGTTCTGTAGGGTGTTCCCATATCTCCAGTTTTACCTTCGGATATTTCTTCATAAAGCCTGTCAGGATCCTTGGCAGTAAATAAGGGGCCAATGTAGGGATGATCCCTACGCGTAAAGTACCCTGTACTTCTTTTTTATGCCCTGCGATAATCTCTTTGATACGGCCGCTTTCTTTGAGTATGATACGGCCCTGCGCTATTACGGCAATACCTATTTCTGTGGGTACAACAGGCAGTTTACTTCTGTCAAATATTTTGATTCCCAGCTCATCTTCCAGCTTCTGTATCTGCATACTAAGCGTAGGCTGTGTAACAAAACATTTTTCGGCTGCAACGACAAAGCTTCTGTACGTATCAACCGCAACAACGTATTCCAATTGGACTGTGGTCATAGTACAAAATTAAACAGCCTTGGATTATTGATGAAATCTATTTTCTTTGAAAAAGATATAAATAAACTTGGGCTATTGATGAAATCTATTTCTTTAATAAAAGATATAAAAGCCAGTACTTCAATTTGATTACATACATAATCTTCGAGTCAGCTGTTATTGTTATAAATACACCTTTTCTGACGTGAATATCAGGTGGAGTTAAATCAAAGAACAAATCCTGAGCCCATATTCAAAGCTACCTCAGAGAACTAAACAGTCAGATGCAGCAGCGTATTTATAACAATAACGGCTGACGATCTACACTATTAAATAAAAAAGTGGTTGTATCAAAGAGCATGATACAACCACTTTTTTATTTGATACCTTTAGACGATTCTAAGGCCCCTTATTTATTTTTGCTACAACCTCTTTAATAAAATGTCAGACAGACTAGAAAATTCTGTATCTGTATTTGATTTTATCCGTGTTGTTATACAGTTCTTTTATGTTGATAGAAGCCTGTATTTCTTTCACTGCTTCATCTTTCAGGTTACGGAATTCACCCTGTTTGGCATCAATGATGCTCTTGTCAGCTAATCCGTTATCCTGTGCTATTTTCAGAGAGCTGTTTACTTTACCATAATAAGAATCCAGTAAAGTAAAGTACTCATTGTAAAGGTTCTCAAAACGTTTGGTTTGCAGGATCAGATCTTCCAGTTGGTTATTCACCTCTTTCAGATTTGGGTTCTCACGCAGCAATGCTTCGTAATCTATCTTTTTACCTTTGGTATATTTGGCTTCAAGATCATTGAAAAACATCACTACTTTTTCCTTTTTAAAATCGAAGAAGAAATCGTTCAATGTTTCTCCAATGGATTTATTATCACGTTGAGGTAACTGATATTTCAGGGCACTGGCAGTGAACATGATATGATCGTACAGATTATCATGCAATAAATTCAGCTGATCTTTATTGAAGTTCAAACCATATTCAAACTTCTGGTTAGCATCATTCAGGGCACTGTAATACACCACGTATTTATTCAGTTCTTTTTCAAACTCTTTTAACGTTTTCTGATTGATCTCTTTATTATTCACGCTCACACTGTGCAGGAAGTTCATCACAGAGTTGGCAATCGCCAGCGGAGGCGTTAAAGAAGTGAAACTCTGGAAGATAGGACTGGCGATAATGGATTTGGTAGACTCTATTATCTTGCTGTTCTTCTCATCCTTATCACCTTTACCTTTTAACACTACTTTTTCTACCAGTTCAACGATACGATCGCTCAGTGAAAAGCCCAGCTCTTTACTTTCCGGGTTATTCAGGGAAGTGATGAATACATCGAGGTTATTGGTAGTAGTACGTGATTTCAGGTCAATGATCTTTTTATTCAGCAGGTAATATGTTTCGCTGGCATATACGATGTTGTTCCTGATGAGCTCATACTTGGTAATATTATCAATTTCACGGCCCTGTAATAATCCCTGGATGGCATTGGAGTTTTGCTTGTCGCTGTCTGTAATACGTTGTAATTCATCAACAATCCTTCTTAAGGTGGTGTCTGCAGCCCTCACCTGAGGCATAACAGTCTTCAATTCGTTAGGGTCCTGTACTTTAGTAGGTTCCTGCGCTTTAGCCAGTTGAAAACCAGTAAGGAAGATCAATAGTAATGTCAGATATCTCATCATAGATTTTAAATGCATGTTGTTGCCTGGTTTAAGTGCAAATTCATTCACTGTAGGGTGCGACATCTTCTGTAGGCCGGTAAAATACACAGCTCCCAGTTTCGACCTGTAAGTGTTTTTTGCATGCTATGCACGCATTTTAGTAACAAAAAGCTAAGAAAATATGGTGCCAAAAAACTTTCCGGTGCAAAGATAACAATTTATAATAAGTTGAAATTGCCAGTCTTTCAACTACTTTATTACCTTTGCAGCCAAATTATCCACTTTCATGTTAAATAATAAGAAGATAGTGGTGGTACTGCCCGCATATAACGCAGCTTTAACACTGGAAAAAACTTACCTGGAAATACCCATGGATATCGTGGATGACGTTGTACTGGTGGATGATGCCAGTAAGGACGAAACGGTGAAGGTTGGTAAACAGCTGGGTATCAGGCATATTATCCGTCACGACAATAACAAGGGGTATGGCGGGAACCAGAAATCCTGCTATAACAAGGCATTAGAGCTGGGCGCGGATATTGTAATCATGTTACATCCTGATTATCAATACACTCCCAAACTGATAATGGCGATGAGTACCATTATTGCCAACGAAGTATACCCTGTTGTGCTGGGCTCCAGGATCCTGGGTAAAGGCGCCTTAAAAGGTGGTATGCCGGGCTATAAATACGTATTTAACCGTTTCCTTACCCTGGCTCAGAATATCCTGATCGGGCAGAAACTGAGTGAATATCATACCGGTTACAGGGCTTTCTCCGGAGAAGTACTGAGGGATATTGACTATATGGCCAACAGTGATGACTTTATCTTTGATAATGAGATGTTATCGCAGATCTTCATGAAAGGGTACGAGATAGGAGAGGTAACCTGCCCTACCAAGTATTTCGATGAAGCATCCAGCATTAACTTCAAACGCAGCAGTATTTACGGATTAGGGGTATTGCGTGTATCATTACAGCACCGTTTGCATAAATGGGGACTGATAAAAGCAAAAATCTATAATTAACCCTTATGGGCTTACAGTGGGAATTAGCTAAGAAATACCTGCATTACTATTTTACTGCCGGCAATCGCCATGATGTGCATTCTCCCTTTGTATATACACTGGTAGATGAGATCCTGCGGGATAAAAGGAAACCGGCAGCTTTCAGGGAAATTGAGCAGGTACGCAAGTCCCTGCTGCAGAGTGATGAAACATTACAGGTAACAGACCTGGGCGCAGGTTCGCTGATAAACAGTGGTACAGAGCGGAAAGTGAGAGATATTACCCGCAATGCGGCCAAACCGGCTAAATACGGGCAGCTTTTTTACAGGCTGATCCAATACTATAAACCGGAATACCTGCTAGAGCTGGGTACTTCCATGGGCATGTCTACTTCCTATATGGCCAAAGCTGATCCTAATGCCAAAGTGATCACGATAGAAGGATGTCCGAACATTGCTGCCCGTGCAGCACAGAATTTTAAGGCTTTACAACTGAATAATATCAAACAGTACATTGGTAACTTTGATACGGTATTACCAGCCGTATTACAGGAAGTTCCCCAACTGGATTATGTATATATCGATGGTAACCATCGGTCTGCGCCAACATTACACTACTTTGAGCAATGCCTTCACAAAGCCCATGACGAATCCCTGTTCATCTTTGATGATATCCACTGGACGCCGGACATGGAAGCTGCCTGGCATACCATTCAGCAGCATCCACGGGTCACCTTCACCATAGACCTGTTTTTCATAGGATTGGTGTTTTTCCGTCCGGATATGAAAATCAAACAGCATTTTATACTTAAATACTAGGTTATTATTATCTTGGGAAAAACATTCCATGATGAAAACGCTTTGTTACCTATTTGCCTTCCTGTGTATGCACCTATTTGCACAGGCACAGGATTACAGTGCCTACAGTCACGAAACATATGTTCATAACGGGGATACGCTGCGCTACCGCATGCTTGCTCCTATCAATTATGATGTCCATAAATCTTACCCGCTGGTAATTTTTCTGCATGGAGCAGGAGAAAGAGGCAGTGATAATGCTGCACAGCTCCTGCATGGAGGCAGTTTATTCCTGAAAGATTCCCTGCGCAGCCAGTATCCTGCTTTTGTGATCTTTCCGCAATGCCCTTCGGATTCTACCTGGGCACCACTGCACCTGAAAAGGGACAGCAGCGGTAAAGTAACAGGACTGGCATTTCTGGAAAATGACCGTCAGCCAACTCCGGGACAGCTGGTAAAATCATTGGTGGACAGCCTGTTAAAGACGCATAAAATAAACAGTAAAAAAGTATATATCGGTGGCTTATCGCTGGGTGGCATGGGTACGTTTGATATGCTGACCCGTTATCCGGATGTGTGGGCAGCCGGTTTCCCTATCTGCGGTGCGGGTGATGCGGAGAATGCCAAAAGATTTGCGAAAGTGCCGGTATGGATCTTCCATGGTGGGGCAGATCCTGTAGTACCTGTGGGTTTTTCCCGTGCTTATTTTAAAGCATTGAAGGATCTGCATGCAGATGTACAGTATACAGAATATGAAGGAGTAGGACATAACAGCTGGGATAATGCATTCGCTGAACCGGGGTTATTGAAATGGCTTTTCTCCAATACAAAGAAATAAAATAAAACGCCCCGGCACTTAACCGGGGCGTTTCTCCACTCTGCACAGGATTTGAATTGTTAACTATTTGATGACAGCGATCACCTCTTTTACAGTGGCTATCGTCTTGTCCATATCTTCGATTGTTAAAGCATTACTGATAAACCAGCTTTCAAAAGCAGAAGGCGGAAGATAAATCCCACGCTCTAACATGGCATGAAAGAAGTGCTTAAATAATTCATTGTTTGCTCCGGATGCGGCATCAAAATTAATGATAGGATATTCTGCGAAATGAACACTCAACATAGATCCAAGGTTATTTACCTGATGAACAATGCCTGCTGCACTTAATGCTGATTGTATACCACCTGACAGATAGGCTCCTTTTTCCGCCAGCTGCCGGTATATATCCGGGTTTTCGTTCAAAGTCTGTAGTAAAGTATATCCTGCTATCATGGCAATCGGATTGCCGCTCAAAGTTCCTGCCTGGTATATCTTACCTACAGGTGCTACATGTTGCATAATTTCACTGCGTCCGGCAAAGGCACCTACAGGCATACCTGCGCCAATAATCTTGCCAAAGGTAACCAAATCTGCTTTAATATTAAACAGTTCCTGTGCGCCACCTCTTGCCAATCTGAAACCGGTCATTACTTCATCAAAAATCAAGAGGATATCATTGGCATCGCATACTGCACGCAGGCCTTCCAGGAAGCCCGGCTGTGGCAGGATACAGCCCATGTTACCAGCTACCGGTTCTACGATGATAGCTGCAATCTGGTCTGGAAATTCCGCTACCAGTTTTTCTACTGCGGGCAGATTATTATAGGGGGCTGTCAGGGTGTCTGCTGCAACGCTTTGCGTAACACCCGGAACAGATTGTATATCAAGTGTAGCCACACCACTTCCAGCACTCACTAAAAATGCATCTGCATGACCATGATAATTACCTTCGAATTTGATGAATTTGTTGCGACCGGTAAATCCTCTTGCTACTCTTAAAGCAGACATACAGGCTTCTGTTCCTGAATTCACCATACGTACCTGGTCGATGTTAGGCACCATGCTTACAATCAGCTCTGCTATCTTTGTTTCCAGCTCAGTAGGTGCGCCGAAGGAAGTAGAGTAGGTTGCATATTCCTGGATCTTTTTCACTACTGGTTCATACGCATGACCCAGGATCATCGGACCCCATGAATTGATGTAATCTATGTAGGTATTGCCATCCACGTCATACAGGTAAGCGCCTTTGGCACTCTTCATGAAAATAGGCGTACCGCCTACACCTTTAAACGCACGCACCGGTGAATTGACGCCACCGGGGATCACTTTTTGTGCTCTCTCAAATAATGTTTTACTCAGATTGTACATGGTGTTCATTGTATTTTATGATTGCAATAACCGCACCGCATCTTTTGCAAAATAAGTAGCTGTCAGATCTGCACCCGCACGTTTGATGCTGGTCATGATTTCCAGGATCGCTTTATCCTCATCCAGCCATCCCATTTTAGCGGCTGCTTTTACCATCGCATACTCACCACTTACATGATAAGCGCTAACGGGTACAGTTACGCGGTCTTTGATGGTCCTGATAATATCCAGGTAAGCCAGCGCTGGTTTCACCATCACAATATCTGCTCCTTCTTCAATATCCATCAGTGTTTCCCTGATGGATTCGCGGGAATTCGCATAATCCATCTGGTATGTTTTCTTATCTCCGAAACCAGGTGCAGAATCCAGTGCATCACGGAAAGGACCATAAAAACAGGATGCATATTTGGCGCTGTATGCCATAATACCAACCTTGGTAAAGTTATTCTGTTCAAGGATAGTACGGATAGATAAGATCCTGCCGTCCATCATATCGCTGGGCGCTACAAAATCTGCTCCTGCTTCTGCATGGCTGAGGCTCATGCGCGACAATACTTCTACTGTTGCATCATTCACGATTTCCGTGCCTTTTACAATACCGTCGTGGCCGTAGGTAGAGTAGGGGTCCAGTGCCACATCCGTCATCACTATCATCTCGGGAATGGCATTTTTTATAGCTTTAATACCACGCTGCATTAACCCATCCGGGTTTACTGCTTCTGTTCCTTCATTATCTTTTAGTTCATCCGGGCATTTGATAAACAGCAGTACACTCTTAATTCCCATGCTCCACAGTTCTTTCACTTCTTTTACGGTGAGGTCCAGCGAATGGCGGAAATAACCTGGCATTGAACTGATCTCTTCTTTCACGTTCTCTCCTTCAACGATAAATAAGGGGGCGATAAAATCGCTGGGCCTTAATATAGTCTCAGCTACCATCGCACGGATGGCCGGAGATGTTCTCAAAATCCTGTTTCTGCGTATCATGATATGTAATTTAAGATGGTTATACGGCCCATTCCCTGGGCTTGAGATATTCTTCCAGTTCAGCTTCCGGACTACCAGGTACTGTATGGTAATCGTACTCCCAGCGGGCTCTCGGAGGCAGGCTCATTAAAATAGATTCTGTCCTTCCGTTCGTCTTTAAACCAAACAACGTTCCTCTGTCGTGGATCAGATTAAATTCTACATAACGTCCGCGTCTGTATTCCTGCCAGTCTTTCTGGGCAGTTGTATAAGGACGGTCTTTTGTTTTATTTACGATAGGCAGATAAGCGTGTATAAATGCTTCGCCGTTCGCTTTGGCAAAGCTGAACAGATCTTCTGCAGTACGTTCTGCTGTGGGGCGCAGATAATCGTAAAATATACCGCCTATACCTCTTGCTTCGTTATTACGATGTTTGTTTACAAAGTATTCATCGCAATGTTTTTTATAAAGAGGATATAACTCTTTTCCGAAAGGATCGCAGGCATCTTTAAATGTCTGATGAAAGTGGATCCCATCTTTCTCGTCCAGGTAGTAAGGGGTAAGGTCTGCTCCGCCGCCAAACCAGCTGTCTTTCAGATTACCCTGTTCATCATACAGCTCAAAGTAACGGAAGTTAGCATGGACAGTGGGTACAAAAGGGTTGATGGGATGAATGACCAGAGAGACACCACAGGCCATGAACTGCGCCTCGCTTACGCCAAACTGTTTAGCCATCAGCTCGGGCAATTGCCCGTGTACTACAGATGTATTTACACCGCCTTTTTCAAATACAGCACCATCTGCAATGACGCGGGAAATACCACCGCCGCCGCCCGGACGTTCCCAGCGGTCTTCACGGAATTTCGCTTTCCCGTCTGCTTCTTCCAGTGCAGTACAGATCTCGTTCTGCAACCTTTGTATGAGCGCTATAAAATTCTCTTTGATACTCATTTATATTCCTTTACAGTATCTACAAATGCTTTTGCATGATCTACAGGCACGTTTGGCAGAATACCATGACCTAAGTTAGCAATGTAGCGGTGGTTACCAAAACCGGCCATCATTTCCTTCACGGCCTTTTTAATTTCCGGGATAGGGGCCAGTAGTTTGGCCGGGTCAAAGTTCCCTTGTAATGTAACGTTGTTGCCGGCAAACTGTCTTGCACGCTGAGGCTGTATGCACCAGTCGATTCCCAGGCAATTAGCCCCTGTGGCGGCCATTTCTTCTAGTGCAAACCAGGCGCCTTTGGCAAATACGGTCACGGGGGCCGCATCTTTCACCGCAGCAACGATCTGGCGCATATAGTAGAGAGAGAACGTTTCGAAGTCCTGCGGACTTAATAACCCTCCCCATGAATCGAATAGCTGTACACAGTCGGCCCCTGCTTCTATCTGTGCTTTCAGGTAAGCAATGGTCGTATCTGTGATCATCTGTAACAGCTTATGTGCCACAGCTGGTTGCTGATAACAGAATGCTTTAGCAGCATCAAATGTTTTAGAGCCTTTGCCCTGTACCATATAACACAACAGTGTCCATGGAGCGCCGGCAAAACCGATCAGCGGCACTGCACCATCCAGTGTTTTTTTCGTTAAGCTCAGTGCATCGAACACATAGTGTAATGTATCTTTTACATCGGGCACTACCAGGCGTTTCAGGTCTTCCGCACTTTTGACAGGGTCTGGCAATACCGGGCCTGTTTTTTCTATCAGCTGTACTTCCATTCCCATTGCCTGTGGAACAACCAGTATATCTGAAAAGATGATGGCTGCATCTACGCCTACCTGGTATACCGGCATCACAGTGATCTCGGTAGCCAGTTCGGGTTTCATACAACGTTCGAAGAAGGAATATTTTTCCCGCAATTTGATGTAATCAGGCAGGTATCTGCCGGCCTGGCGCATCATCCATACGGGTGTACGTTCTGTTGTTTCTCCGCGTAAAGCTTTCAGCAAAAGGTCATTCTTCAATGCACTCATTTGTATCAGTTGATGTTGTTAAAATAAGATATAGCCGTTTGTAACATCTGCGTTGCCGAAGGTACGTCCGGATTGATAATAATTTTATTGGTGGTATATTCTTTCAATGTGGCGGCAGTGGTATTACCAATAGCAAAACATACGGTGTTTGCAGGTAACGTGTTCACTGTGAAATAACTTCTTACACCACTGGGACTGAAAAAGAAAATGCCGTCATAAGTTTTTGTTGTAACCGCTGGTACTTCTATTGTTTCATAAACAACTATCTCCTGTACGTTGATATGGTGTTGATGCAGCAGGTCGGGTAGTTCGTTCCGGCGTATATTACCACAGAAGAAAACAACATCGCTGATATGGTCCTGTTCTGTGATATGCGCTGCCAGTGCCGTAGCATTGGACGCGGTGGCTATTACCTTTGCATCGGGGCGTCTTGCCAGCAGGGCTTCCAGTGTGGCCCCTCCCAGGCAGAAGATATGCCAGGTGGGATCTATCAGCCGCACATTATTCACTGCATTCGCACTGGTAAATATGACTACACTGTTTTCGGGTATGCTGTATATTGCCGCAACGGGTTGTATGTGAATGAACTGAGCTACTGTAATATCCATACCTTGTTCTGCTGCTGCTGCGAGCAGTGACAGAGGTAATTCTTTCGTACTTAAGATGCTAACCTGCATTTCTTATTTGTGCTACGATTTTATCGCCGCCCTGCGCCAGTATCTTTTCAGCTGCACCGATACCCACTGTAGCCGCCTGTGCAAGGCCGGCCTCTTCCTGTATGGTCAGGAGTGCAGTACCGTCAAGACTGCATAATTCACCTGAGAAAATAATGGTATTATTTTCAATGAAAGCATAGGCACTGATAGGCGTTGTACATCCGCCCATGAGCGTACGTAAAAAGTCCCTTTCAATGCGTGTGCATAAAGCAGTCGTTAAATCATTTAATGGTGAGCATGCCTGCCTGCAATAGTCATCTTCATCCCGGCAAACCACTACCACTGCACCTTGTGCAGGAGCAGGCAGCATCCAGTCCAGCTCTATTGAGTTTGCAGGGCGTACACCGATCCTTTCCAGCCCGGCAGTAGCAAAGATGGCACCATCCCAGTTCTCTGCTGCCAATTTCTGCAAACGGGTATTTACATTTCCGCGCAGGTTATGCAGCTGGTGCTGAGGGTACTTACGCAACCATTGTGCCTTGCGTCTTACGCTGCTGGTAGCAATATTTGCTATCGTATTATCAAGAAAAGAAAGATCATTTTTATATACCAGCAGGTCCTTTACAGGTCCTCTTTCCAGCACCGCAGCCTGTACGATGCCTTGTGGTAATTGAGTAGGAACATCTTTAAGAGAATGTACGGCAATATCGATACGGCCGTTCAGTAAGGCCAGGTCAAGGCTTTTGGTGAAGATACCCTGTACACCTATTTCATACAGCGGAGTTACCAGATCGATATCCCCTTCACTTTTAATAGGCACCAGCACAGTAGTATAGCCCTGTGCTTCCAGCAGGTCTTTTACTTTATTTGCCTGCCATAAGGCCAGCTGACTTTCCCTGGTACCTATCCTGATCTCTTTGTTCATGTTTTATTCCTGATTAACGCCTGTCTCAAAAATATCATTGATCATTGCAATGTACTGATCGCTCTTATCTGTTTCCTTGCGCACTTTTCCGGCCATCAGGTTGATCATTTTCTGAATGATACGGGAAGACACTGCTTCTATATCTTCCAGGTTATATTGAGCGCTGTTCTTTTGTTGTTGTATTTCTTTTGTGTGAATTTCGTGTAGTTTATCTTTTACTGCTTTCAGCACTACTGCATGTTTGCGCATCTTGTACCAGTAAAGGAACTCTGTCATATGCTCTCCGATAATTGCCTGTGCTTTAGGCACCTCCTGCAAACGCATCTGTAAAGTTTCATCCTGAATCCTGGACAATTCATCCACATTGATCAGTTCTACATGTGGCAGATCATTTACTTCAGGAGCAACGTTGAATGGAATGGAGAGATCGATGACCAGTTTGGAAGACGAGTGAGGGAAGTGAGCAGGTAATATGGTGGGTTCGGGTGCATTGGACGCCACTAATATAATGTCTGCGGCCTGTAACTCTTCGCCCAGTTGTTCAAAAGGCGCATAACGAAGTCCGTGTTGTCCTGCAAAATCTGCAGCTACAGTAGTGGTACGGTTCACAAGTGTGATCTGTTTCACGCCCAGGTAGTCCATGATGTTTTTGGTAGTATTACGACCAATTTTACCAACGCCTACCAGCAGGACCTTTTTATGGAGGATGTCCGGTACTTTCTGTTCCAGTAATCTTACAGTAGCAAAGGCAACGGAAACGGTGCCGGCACTGAGAGCTGTTTCGTTCTTGATCAGTTTTGATACCTGTAACACGCTATTGATCAGCCTTTCCTGGAAGCCGCCGAGGCAACCATGTTCTTTGGCGAATCTAGTAGCGGTACGTATCTGACCGATGATCTCATAGTCGCCCAGGATTTGGGAATCCAGTCCTGTACCCACCTGGTAAAGGTGCCTGATGGCCTCTTCACCTGATTTGATGTAGGAGAGCTGACTGAACAGATTGCAATCACCATTGGTTTCGCGGCAAACCAGCTCTACCAGTTGCTGAGGATCATCGGCAAAGCCGTAGATCTCAGTTCTGTTACAGGTGGAAAGCACGAACACATCATCCATGTGTATAGCCTTCGCATCTTCCAGCAAGTGCTGGTATTGTGACTGATTAATAGCAAATGATCCTCTTATAGCAGCATCTGTTTTCTTATAGTTGATACCAACAATATGAAAATGGGCTATATCTTTTGAATAACTACCCTGCATTTTATTTTATAAGCTTCCGCTTGCAAAAGTACTTGCATACAACTGAAGAATGTCATGGAGCTGGTCATTAGAGTGTCATTTCTACCGCTGGTATCAGATACTACTGAAAAATGACTTTTATCAGCTAATGAGATGATAGCGATTATAAACAATAACATTCTTTAATTCAACAATTGTATGACATTTGGAGCGTAATTTACTGGTTACATTTGCAACAATTTAAAGCAAGGGATGGAAGCTAAATCTGATATAGGAATCATTTTGATGAACCTGGGTTCGCCGGATTCTACGGCAGTACCTGATGTTAAGCGTTATCTTAACGAGTTTTTAATGGATGAGCGGGTGATCGATTATCCGTATCTGTTTCGTTTATTGCTGATAAAGGGGATCATCGTTCCTAAGCGTGCACCTAATTCTGCAGAGGCTTATAAGAAGATATGGTGGAAAGATGGTTCTCCGCTGGTGGTGCTGACAAAACAATTACAGAACGCTGTGCAGAATGATTTATCTATGCCGGTGGAAATAGCTATGCGATACGGGAACCCTTCACAGGAGTCTGCCTATGAAAATCTGTTAAAGCATAATCCCGGGTTGAAGGAAGTGATCCTGTTGCCGTTATATCCTCATTATGCAATGTCTTCTTATGAGACAGCAGTAGAGCATGCGAAAACTGTACACCGGAAGAAAGGGTATACGTTCAAGCTCACCATGGTACCGCCGTTCTACAGTGAACCGGATTATATCAATGCCATGGCAGAGAGTATGCGTCCTTATCTGCAGCAGGAATATGACCAGCTGTTATTCAGTTATCATGGATTGCCCGAAAGGCATATGAAGAAGGCAGATCCTACACATAAACATTGTTTACAGGTAAATGACTGCTGCCATGTAGATTCTCCTGCGCATGCTACCTGTTACCGTCATCAGGTGTTCAAAACATCAGAACTGGTAGCAGAAAAATTAGGTATACCACGTGAGAAATGGGCATTGTCTTTTCAATCGCGCCTGGGACGGGAGGAATGGCTGAAGCCTTACACGGCATTACGTTTGGAAGAATTACCTAAAGAGGGGGTGAAGAAGTTGCTGATCGTATGTCCTGCATTTGTATCAGACTGCCTGGAAACACTGGAAGAGATTGCGATGGAAGGAAAGAAGAGCTTCCTGGCAAGTGGTGGAGATAGTTATACGATGATCCCCTGCATGAATATTCACCCGTTATGGGTGCAGGCAGTAGTGAAATGGCTTTCCGCATTACAGCATCAGAACAACTAAAATTACCACTCGTGAAGACGCAACCAGTTATTATTGCCGGCGCCGGATTGTCCGGGCTTACGATCGCATATGAACTGCAAAAGAAGGGGATTCCTTATCAGCTGATGGAGGCTGCTCCACAGGCAGGAGGAGTCGTTAAATCATTGCATATAGATGGTTATGAGCTGGACGCAGGCCCTAATTCCATCGGCGCCACGCCGGAAACAATTGCCTTCATAGAAGAACTGGGATTAAAAAATGTATTGATGGAAGCATCGGCTGCCAGCAAAAACCGTTTCCTGGTAAGGAATGAGCAGCTGCATGCAGTATCTCCAAATCCTCTTAAAATACTGCGTTCTGCGTATATCAGCGGAGGCGCTAAATTCCGTTTGTTTACTGAAAGGTTTAGAAAAGTGCGTAAAACAGATGAGGAAGAATCGGTGTCTTCTTTTGTGAACCGCCGCTTCGGCAGAGAGATAAACGAGTATCTGTTTGAACCTATACTGTCTGGTATTTATGCCGGTAACCCCGATGATCTTTCTATAAAAGAAGTACTGCCAATGCTGCCTGGCTGGGAGAAGGAATATGGTAGTGTCACCGCCGGATTAATGAAGAACATGAAAGCCATGGGTGGCAGGAAGATCGTTGCTTTCAACGGTGGGAATGCAGTATTGACAGAACGTTTGTTTTCACTGCTGACCGGCCAGGTACGTTTTAACTGTGCCATTACAGGCATTACAAAGGGCGCTACGGATTATATCGTACAATACAATGAAAACGGCCATACTGCCATGTTAAATGCAGACAGGGTGATCTTTACGACTCCTGCCTATAGTACCGGTGCTGCGATTGCCTCTTTAGATATTTCCTTATCAACGGCGCTCAATAATATTCACTATCCTCATATGGGAGTGCTGCACCTGGGTTTTGGTGCGGAAGCGCTGGAAAAAGTGCCTGCAGGATTTGGTTTCCTGGTGCCTCATGCAGCCGGTAAACATTTCCTGGGAGCCATCTGTAACTCTGCTATTTTCCCCTCCAGGGCTCCTGAAGGGAAAGTATTGTTCACTGTTTTTACAGGTGGGGCAAGGCAGGAAAAATTATTTACTGATGTAGGAACGGAGAAACTGCAACAAACAGTGATCCGTGAATTCATGTCATTACTCGGTTTACAAACACCTCCGGAATTACAACACTTTAACGAATGGGCAAAGGCTATTCCACAACTGAATGTAGGACATGCGCAAATTCGTCAGCAGATAAAAGCTTTTGAACAACAATATCCAGGTATACAGCTGGTGGGTAATTATGTGACAGGTGTATCCATGCCCGCTATAATGCAGGCTGCAAAAGGGATCGCATAAACTATTCCATCCGCATATTCCCCTATAGATTTTTCCACTGTGGAAAAATAAGTGATACTGGAAGAAGCCGGCTCTCAGCCAATCTGAGATGAATGTATAACAGGGTCATGAAGACAGGAGCATCCGTCTGTTAACGCCACAGATTGGGCCAGCAGTAAGGCTGCAGGACTTTAACATCTGCATTATTCAACCTCCGGGAATGAATGGTCCCCGCTGTATCTATGGACTAATTTTGTTATTTTGCCATAAAATGGTGAGGTGGATTTTTTACCAGATACATTTACAAACACTTTAGCAGCTTTGCCGGAGATAGATTTGGCAGCTTTTTTGCGTGTACATGCAGCAGGAGAGAAAATTACTTCCCTGCGAATTAATCCGAACAAAATAAGGGAAGAGGCAACAGCACAAAAGGTGCTACAGTCTCTGGTCGATGCACCAACAAGTAAGGTACCGTGGTCACAGTATGGTTATTACCTGGCTACGCGTCCTTTTTTTACGTTTGATCCGTTTTTCCATGCGGGCGCTTATTATGTACAGGAGGCATCATCGATGTTCCTGGAACAGGTAATGCGGCATGCATGCGATCTGTCGGCCCCGTTGAAAGTGCTGGACCTTTGTGCGGCGCCGGGTGGTAAATCAACATTGTTGCAATCGCTGATCAGTGAAGAAAGTTTGCTGGTGTCCAATGAAGTGATCAAGAGCAGGGCCGCCCTGCTGGCGGATAATATCAGTAAATGGGGCGCTGTGAATGTGGTGGTGACAAACAATGATCCCCGCGATTTCAGGCGTTTACCGGGATATTTTGATGTGATGGTGGTAGATGCACCCTGTTCCGGTTCAGGATTATTTCGCCGTGATCCGGAATCTGTAGAGGAATGGTCGCCGGAAAATGTAGCTTTATGCAGCGAGCGGCAGCAGCGGATACTGGCAGATGCTTTACCGGCATTAAAAGAAAACGGGATTCTCATTTATGCTACCTGTTCTTACTCGCGTGAAGAGGATGAAACGATCATGGAATGGCTGGAAGATAATTTCTCTTTGGAAAATATTGCAGTACCAGTGCCTGCTTCCTGGAATATTGTTACTACTATTGCAGGTAAGAAGAAAGCAGAAGGATATCGTTTTTATCCGGATAGAGTGAAAGGAGAAGGATTCTTTATCACCTGCTTCCGTAAAACAGCCGGTGATGTGTTCGTAGCTAAGAAGCAAAAGGATATACTCTCGCCGGTACCAAAAAAAGAATTGGGAAAGGTGTTACCATGGATGGAAGATCTGTCGGATGCTTTTCTGATGGAACACCAGGGAGAGGTGTTAATATTTCCGGAAAAAATAGCTCCTGCAGTGTCGTTATTGCAGCAGCACTTATATTTGCGGAAAGCAGGGGTAAAAGCAGGGCAGCTGGCCCAGAAGGAACTGATCCCGGATCACCAGCTGGCCATGAGTACATTGGTATCATCAGCAACACCCTCTGTATCACTGACCCGTGAACAGGCTTTACGTTACCTGAGAAAAGAAGACCCGCAGGTAACGGCCGATACCAGGGGTTGGACACTAATGCGTTATGAGGATATGCATCTTGGCTGGGCCAAGATCTTACCCAACCGTATTAATAATTACTATCCTAAAGAACTCCGTATACTAAAGGATGTTTGAAGTGCATAAACCTCAAAACCTAAATAATTTTATAATTTCGTTACCCGAAAAGGTACAAACAGCGTAGTATGGTAAAAACGTTCATGACAATTTTAGTAGGACTTGTATTATGTGTGGCAGGAGCAAATGCACAGGATATGTTGCAGGTTGAGGGTACTACCCCGGACCTCTATTTAACGCACACGGTAAAAAAAGGAGAAACATTTTACAGCCTGGGAAGGACATATAGTATATCTCCTAAAGATATAGCTACAGAAAATAATATTTCATTTGATAAGGGTTTACAACTGGGACAGACGGTGAAAATTCCTTTGAATAACAACAACTTCATACAGAAAGCAGATGCGGTAACAGGGAATACACCTGTTTATCATAAAGTGGAAGAGAAGGAAACGTTGTATCGCTTAAGCCTGAACCATAACAAAGTTCCCCTGGATAATATCCGTCACTGGAATAACCTGACCGGAGATGGCCTGAAGAAGGATAGTTATGTGATTGTAGGGTTTCTGAAGAGTGGTGGTGGTATACCAGCTCCGGCTGCAACACCTGCGCCTGTTGCTACAACTCCGGTAAATACACCACCTCCTGCTACCAGGCCGGAACCTGCTCCTGCTAAACCAGAACCGGTTGTTACTAAACCGGAGCCTGCCAAACCAGAGCCGGTTATTACCAAACCTGATACACCGGTAACGACGCCTCCGGCATCAACACCAGCACCAGTGAAAACAGCACCTGCTTCCGGTTCTTTTGAACAGATATACAATCAGCAGACCAGCAATGGTAAGGTAACTACGGAGAAAGGACCCGGTGGATGGTTTAAAAGTAATGCAGGCGCGGGTAAATATTATGCCCTGCATAACACCGCACAGAGAGGAACAATCATCAAAGTAACCAATCCGCTGAATGGTAAATATATTTATGCAAAAGTGCTGGAATCAATTCCACAGATCAAACAGAATGCCGGCCTTATCATTAAACTGAGTGATTCTGCGCTGGAAGCATTAGGTACAAGCGATGCTAAGTTCTATGTAGAGTTGAATTACGCAAATTGAAAATAACATCACCGTCAGCACTCCTCAAATAATTCTTATAGAAGCCGAAGTTATAGTACACGCTTATTCAGGTGATCAGTTATCGGGTACATTAACAGCCCATCTTCAAGGGATTAACTACATCGCTGATCTGATTAAATAGAAAAGCATGAGAAAGATAAAGTTATTTTTCTTTCCTGAGAATGATAACAGAATTAACTATATAACGACAATAGTTACAATTGGGCTATTACTGATCCATCTTGTAATAATTGTATCGGGTTATTCACAATTGCCGGCAATAATACCAACACATTACAATATCCATGGTAAAGTTGATGGTTATGGTCCTAAAGATAATACGATCATCGAGTTTATTATATCAGGAGTAATATTTACGTTATTATCATTTTTGATTCAGAGTAAACTCATATACAGAAACTATAAGGGTAACCCGGAGGATTTTGGCAAGATGGACCCTGTTGTGGGAACAATTACCAAACGGATATTGATCATATTGAGAATTGTGGTTGTTAGTATATTCTTAATTATTGGAATGGGTGCTTTTCTTTAACGTAAAAGACTGTGACGTTTGATTAACTCCGGAATGTATTATTTTTCTAAGAATGCCTGCTGAAGCAGGTTCGCAATAACTATACAGGTAGAAACACGGCGGCCAAAACCGAATGATCATGATCATCCGGTTTTGGCCGCCATGTTTATTTTAATTGATCCTGTATCCTCTTAGAAAAGCCTCTATTTCCATCTTCTTTTTCCCTTCTAACTGTATCTCCAGTAAGGAAAGATAGCCATCCGCAGCAGCTATTTTCAGATACGTTTTACTATCTGTTACAAATTCTCCGGGAGCTACTTTAGGTGTAACGTGCTCTTTCTCTGCCTTGAATATTTTAATCCCTTTACCTTGTAAAGTAGACCAGGCTGCAGGATAAGGACTTAATCCTCTTATTAAATTATAAATCTGATTAACAGGTAGTTCCCAGTTAACCTGGCAGTTCTCTTTAAAGATCTTAGGTGCATGTTTAACATCCGCAGCATTCATCTGTGCCTGCGGTTTTTCATGTACATCGCCCGAGATGATTGCCTGTACTGTTTTTAACAATAACTGCGCACCTGTCTGCATCAGCTCATCATGCAATTCCCCGGCAGTTTCATCGTCCCTGATGGGCACTGCCTGACTGAATAACACATCGCCGGTATCAATCTCATGCTGTAATTTAAATGTTGTAACCCCGGATTCTTTCTCTCCGTTAATAATTGCCCAGTTAATAGGTGCTGCCCCACGATAGTTAGGCAGGAGAGAGGCATGCACGTTGATAGTCCCCAGGGGAGGCATGTTCCATACCAGCTCCGGTAACATACGGAAGGCCACCACTACCTGTAAATCGGCCTGTAATGCCTTCAGTTCTTCCAGGAAGGCAGGGTTCTTCAGCTTCTCCGGTTGTAATACTTTAATATTTTTGGAGACAGCATATTGTTTTACCGCACTTTCCTGTAATTGTAATCCACGTCCGGCAGGTTTATCGGGAGCCGTAATTACCGCTACTACGTTATATCCATTCTGTACCAGTATATCCAGTGAAGCCACTGCGAAGTCCGGTGTTCCCATAAAGATGATCCTGGTATTATTCTGCATATAATAAATATTTCTTCCTGGTAGTTTTAAATTTTGTTAATCCTGGTTGCCAGCTTTTACGGATTTCTTCCTCACTCAAACCTTTTTTAATCTGTTCCTGCAGCATGGCATTACCAGCGAGTTTCTTAAAATAGGGGATAAAGAATTTTTCTTTATCAGGGAACAGTTTGTAAGCCTGTATCAGCCATTTCAACTGCAACCGTCCATTCATTTCAGCTCTTACCTGTTCCGGAGTGCCGCTAAGATTATACCCATAACAGGTAGTATCTTTCAGAGGAGGATTTTTGGCGCCTTCAGTGCTGTGTGGTGTAAAAGAGAAGAGGTTTTTTGGCAGCAGCGGAGAGCCGAATACCTGGAATGGCAGATTTGTACCACGCCCCAGGCTAAGGACCGTACCTTCAAATAAGCAGGTGGAAGGGTAGAGATAAATGGATGCCATATTAGGCAAATTAGGTGAAGGACTTACTGGCAGCAGGTAAGTTGTATGATGATCATAATGCTGGCAATGAATAACTGTCAGCTGGCAGTGTACCTTATTCTTCAGCATTTTTTCCCCGTTCAGCATCCCTGCATATTCCCCTACGGTCATACCATGTACAATGGGAATAGGCTGCATGCCCACAAAAGAGCGAAAGGCAGTATCCAGGATAGGGCCGTCTACATAATTCCCGTTAGGATTAGGTCTGTCCAGTACGATCAGTGGTTTTTTATTTTCTGCGGCAGCTTCCATTAATTCCTGCAAAGAGGAGATGTAAGTATAAAAGCGTGCGCCTACATCCTGTATATCAAATACTAAGATATCTACATCCTGTAAATCTGTTGCGTCGGCCTTCCTGTGTTTACCATATAAAGATATAATAGTGAGGCCGGTGGCGGCATCTTTACTGTTACCTACTTTCTCTCCGGCATCGGCTTTCCCACGGAACCCATGTTCCGGACTAAATATTTTCTGGATATGTATGCCTAGTTTTAATAAAGAATCTACGAGATGTGTATGTCCTATGGTCGCAGTCTGATTGACCAGCAACGCTACCCTTTTGCCTTTCAGGAGGGGAAGGTATTCATTGGTCCTGTCAGCGCCGGTAATAACCTGGCTGCTGGCAGCACTACTACAGGCCATCCAAATAAATAACGGGATGATGATTTTATACATGGGCGTAAATTTACTTTAAATAGTCCATAGACGATAGCGCTCTGACACCAATGCTAAGGCTGGTTCGTGGGTATATAAATTTTCTTACCTTGCAGGTATTAATCCAGTAAACACTTAATACTTTATTATTATGCAAGTTAAAAACGGAGATACGGTACGTGTACATTATCATGGCCGCCTGACCGATGGAACTACATTCGATTCTTCAGAAGGCAGGGACCCGCTGGAGTTCCAGGTAGGTGCAGGTATGGTTATTAAAGGCTTCGATAATGGTGTGATCGATATGAAAGTGGGTGACAAAAGGACCCTCGAAATTCCTGTTGATGAAGCATATGGCCCTAAGAACGCTGAGCTGATCATGGAATTTCCAAAAGATAACATCCCGGCTGAACTGAATCCGGAAGTTGGCATGGACTTGCAGATGAGCAATCCTGAAGGACAGGTATTCCCTGTAAAGGTAGCAGCTATTGGCAGTGAATTTATTACGCTGGATGCTAACCACCCACTGGCTGGTGAAGCGCTGGTGTTTGATATCGAACTGGTAGAGATCAAATAGAAGTAAGTCATTACACAGATATAGAAGGTCACATAGCAATATGTGGCCTTTTTATATTTACTGAATAAGGTGTCATAATGGTTTATGGTGTTTGGAAATACGGCTTTAAAGATGCGGGTAACTGATGTATTATCATGAGACAGTTGGCGCACAGGCATTCTTTGTATGTTGCATTGATGTAAGCGCGCTCTTCTTCCGTTAATGTCACCTGCTGGCACTGGCATTGGAGTATAGCACCAACCCGGCACTCAAAGGCTGTTTTACAGCGCGGACATGTTACGGTTTCATGATGAGCCATACCTCAAAATTAGTCTAAAAAAAGGCCGTATCAAAAGCAATTTGATACGGCCTTTTTTTAGACTAATTGTTTAATGCGAATTGATCGTAAAGTCAAACCCCGCATCAGTGCTGATAGCCTTGTTTCCATCAGCTGTATACACCGTTGCCTGAACATGGAAAATCCCGAATTTGTTTTCAAAGGCACCGTAATGTACTACTGCCAGCACACTGGCGCCCGGAGCCAGACTGTCTATTGCTTCAGTTGGTAGTTCTAAGGGAGGGTTCTGGTCTCCACTTAGCACGAATTTCACTATAAAGCTGCCTGAATCTGTTTTACCATTGTTGATAATGGTGATGCAGAAATCATAGGGTTCACCCTGTACGGGATCGGAAACAATGGTGGTACCGCCATCGTTGCTTACCCATGTGTTTTCTGTAGGAATGAGAGAGGAAGGATCTTCTGCTTTAGCAGTAGTGCCTGCATCTCCTGTGGTACCGGTATCCGTACTACTCATACCGAAAATATCAGTAACGCCCTGGTTAGCTGTATCTGCTATTGTTCCACCCTGTGCATCGGGTGATCTGTAAAATGTAATTTTCATGATCATGATTTTTTAAATGTTGAATGAATATTTGTTTTGAAAAGATCAGAATTGACTTCTGAATAAAGCATCGTTCAGCATCAGTGAAGGAATGGCCTGATGCATTGCCTGCCAGTCGGAGTTGCTGATAATATCTTTAAAGAACGGTTGCCCCAGAAGAGCAAAGGAGCGGTTTGGGTTATCACTGTTTATGACCAGTTTACTATTGCTGATCGCCTGTCCTTTAGCCAGTAGCAGGTTCACGTTTGTGGGCGTCCACTGGGAATACGCCCTGATCACTTTCTCTGCACCGTATTTCTGTGCCCAGGCATTTGCAAGCTGTACCCAGTTGTCGTTGGTTTGGACAGGCGCATCAAACATGTATACTTCCTGTAAAGCATCTCCGTAAAATTCGCTGAAGCTGTTATTACCGGAAGCCTGCAGGAGATTATTACTGCATAAATGTCCGCTGCTGAAAGCTGAAACAGCGCATTTACCTATGGGTAACAGGTTTTCATTTACAGTTCCCTGCCGGTTAAGTAAAAACTGTTGTACTTCTTTTAATATCTGCAAAAGACTATCCGGTCTTTCAAAATCGCCGCCGTTTTTTTGTGGATCAAGTACGGGGATAATATTGATCACTTGCTTGTCTGCATTCGCTATCTGATAAAGCAGGCCTTTACCTGCCCATTCGTTGATAACATTGTTTGCATTGATATTTGTATTGGCCTGATAGGTCAGATTCCGGAGGATAATAAAGAATAAAAAATCCCATCCATAAGGTGAGTAGTTCCCGTTAACTGTGTCTTTAAGAGATTCCCTTCCGGTTTGATTCACAGCGGTATAATAGGATGCGATGTTCTGACCCAGTGTTGGATGGAAAAAAACGTGAAAAGGAAGGCCTCCGCTTTCTGTAAATGAAGCCAGGCTTAAGGACGCTGGCAAACTTACTGCTATTAATTTGGGAATGACATCGCCATCCCTTTCCAGGATAACCGTTTCAAAGTCGGGCTGTGTTTGATTATCCGTCAATAATAATGTTTGTTCATTTACAGAGGTATCTTCCACTGTAGTGAACCGGACCTTTTTTTCCTGTGTATCAAAACTAAAATCCAGTATCCTTTTATCCAGGGTTTGCAGATAACTGAAAAGTTCATCGTTGTTCATGGCAGCGGCCTTGTCAAAATCTTCTGCAAAATATCTTTGTATGAATTCGTATATAAAAGGTTTTGCATCTTCTATTCTGGAAAGTCCGGGTCTTGCAGCTGTTCCGGGTATGGTATTGAGTTCATCCAATACCCTGGTTGTTACATCGTTCATGGGGTTCATGTTTTTAATATTATGATATAATGTTTGGGTCTGCCTGCGCAGGCAGTTTGGGTAATACTTCGCACATCCAGCCAATTATCTGCATACCGGGAGTGATCAGTGCGTTGTCGATAAATTCACTGTTGTTCAGGTTAAATACACCCAGGCCAATACTATTTTTTGCATTTGACTTATCATCATCTGTCCAGGCAGCTGTTATTTTTAAATTTTTTATCAGGATCATAGCTGTTGGGATACACTTCAGAATTCCGTGGTTACTCTCATCCTTTATACCGTTGGAGAAATAATTTTCCTGTAGGGAGAGTCCATACCAGACATTTGAAAAAGTGAATAATGATGTATTGAACCATGGTCTTTGCAGGTATACCAGGCAGTAATCAAAGGACATAGAAAATGTATTGGATTGTACCGGTGCCACATTCGCCGCATCATCTTTTACTAACTGTTGTGTAACCCGTATCCTGTCAGAAAAATTTATCTTGTTTAAAATGTTTAAGTTTCGCATTTCCATTACAGGTTTTGCAGCTACCGGATTTACTGCAGCGATGGTATTCATGGGTCTGACAGTGGTCGCAACGTCAATGGGTCTGTTGATATGCTGGAACCGTGTATGCAATGGAATGTTTAACTGACCTGGCTCGATGGCAGCAGGTGAAGGATGAGTATCTGCTACGATCAACGTTTCGGGGTCCACCAGCAGCCTGGTCCTCCACCCCAGAAAAGGCCTTCTGCCAGGAGGAGGGGGAGGTGTAGCCGGAGGTGGGGTTTCGGTAGAAGAGAAAGTTTTATTTACCCAGAAAGAGCCACTTGTATCGTACCATTTTTTAGGGAAGCTGTATACGGGCAGATAACTTCCTTCCGGCATGTTGATAGAGGCTTTTTTTCCTTCATCCAGTTTTAGCAGGGCCGCTGATTTTTCTTCATTAAAACGGGCGATATAACCGGATTTATCTTCTGCCGTAATCTTCGCGCCAGAAAAGACCGCGCTTTCGATAAGTGTTTCATAAGCGCTGCTTAACCGGCCTGTATCAGGTATAAAAACTTCTTCTATCTGGGGAAGGCGGTCGCCTAATATAGACAGTTGTTCAATGGCTTTGAGATCAGAAATCCCGTTGTTATCATCCGCAAAATCTGAAGGATCTATCATACTCCCAAGGGGTTCGAAAGAGATAAAGGAATTGGAGTTCTCTACACCTTTATATTGCTCGGAGAAAAATGCACGCACATTTTCCATGAGATTGTTGATGTCCATGATAAAGAATTAGTCATCATTCAAAAGAAAGCATGCTTTCTTTTGAATGATGTTTTGGGGAATTTGTTTTAGTACCGGCTCAATGGTGGTGGTTACTTAATAGGAGCCGGGGCGGGGGCTGGCGCTGGTGCAGGCTGAGCAGGAGTAGTTGCCGGAGTTGTCTTTGGCTGTTCTTCCTTTTTCTTCTGCATAAAATCCTTCCCGTTCTTTTTGGGAGATCCGGGCATGATGGTAGATACGTAACCAATTACCTGTACGCCTTCAATGGAGATTCCCTGGCTGTTCTCATCAAACGTAAAATCTCTTTTAGCATGAGATTCGCTGTGATGGGCGGATACAGAGAATGGTCCATAACCGATGGATCCTCCACCGGAAGCTGCTGTATTTAACTTTTCCATATCCGAGGATTTTTTGTCCCATTTGATCACTACATTCCTGGCGAGAATAAAGCTGGTAACAACAGAGGGAAGGAACAGCATTTCAGTGGGATTGTTCTGTCTGAATTGCTGGTTAAATGTGCCATCAGAGATACAGCTGGCAGGGTAATCACCCACCAGGAACCAGTTATTGAGATTCAGTAAGGTAGTATCCAGCCATGGACGTTGAATATCTGCCACTGCATACTCAAATTCAATGGTCAGTCCTTCTGTCTGAATGTTCAGTGATGTTCGTGTTGAATCGGAAGAACCACTTCCTCCAACAGAGAAGAAACCTATGCTGAAACCGCCACCGGCATCAGTATGACTGGTCTGCGAGTCAAAATGTGATTCTGAGTGAAAGTCGGATTGGGAATAACTGTTCCAGCCATCGGCGCCAGTAGCAGAATACCATTTGGAAGGCGTCATAAAGGTATAAGGTATATTTCCTACAGAAGGAATATTTACCAGGCTGTTCTCATATTTATGTTTTGCCCTGGCGATCAGTAATATGGCCGGATCTATACCCTGGCTGGCTAACACTGCGATGGCTTCTTCAATCTCCTGTTTAAAGCCAAAAGATTGCCATTGGTCCCATGCAAAATCCACATCATCCTGGTAGGTTTTGCCCTGTATTGGCCACATTTGTAGTTTCATCGGATCGGAAAGCGCATTGGCATACTGTTTATCCCTGGTGCGCACGGCAGTCTGGTACCCATCGCGGTATTGCAGGTATTTTTCATAATGCGCTGTAGAATCGCCGTTGCTGTCCATTAAAGTAGCATGAGCTTTGTCAAGGGCTTTTTTCATGTCGTCGTTCAGTTCCAGATCCGGAGCGATACCATTGGCGCCATTGATGATAGCAAACCAGCTGTCATTGACCTTGCTGGTACCTGGAGCTACACGATAGGAAGTATCCATCACGATCTTGGAATCGGTGAGCATAAAGGTTTGCAGAAATGCCTGCATGCTTGCTCCGATATTGGCGCTCATGAATTGCATATCGTCCAGTTGTTTACTGGCTGATACTGCGGATACCGTAGCAGGGTCCTGTCCTGTAGCATCGGTATTGCCCGGTGTTTTAGGCTTTGAATTGAGGATCTGCTTCAGGTCGGACCCGGTAGGCGTCCATGGATTTTCAAAATCTTCTAAAGGCACCGGTAACCCTATGGGGCGAAAAGATACAAAATACCCTTCGGGCATTTTCTGGGTGTTGGGGTCAACGCCTACAGCTTTGTACTTGAGATCACTAAGTACTTTCATTACGTCTGCCATAACATGTAGTTTTTGGGGTGATTAATTGTTATGTATCAAAAGTAGAAAGGTTGGACAGGCGTTACCTGTATTACTCTGTGAACGTGATGAAATAATCTGTAAACGAATTTAAGCTGGTAAAAAGGGGATGTAGATCTGTAGCGTGATGTGGCCGTTGGTATATGTAAGATCAATGGTAGCATGCAGTTTCTGCATGAATTCTTTTGCAAGGAATAATCCCAGCCCATTGCTGCCACTATCGGGAGAAGCATGCAGTAATTTTAGTTCAAGCAGTTCAAAGGTGATTTTATCTGCCTCATTTATAACAGAACAGATAATGCCTTTATCAGTAGTACTGGCATTCAGTGTTACAGTAGAATGTGGTGATGCATGATTAATAGCATTGGAAATCGTATTACGCAGGATCGTTTTCAGAAGGTTCTCGTCTGTCCGGATCTTTATATCTGTTGCGGTATTGTCTACGATAATGATATGTCTTTCTTCAGCCACATCATGATATAATCTGATCAGTTCCTGATAAACGTCGTGCACGAATAACATGACTGGCTGAAGGGTAAATTTGTTCATCTGGCTCTTGCTCCATATCAGCAGGTCTTCCATCGTATCCAGCAGTTGGGTGACCTTCTCACTTTTTTCACCTTCTCCACCGGTTTTTATTTCCTTTAGTTTAAACAGTGCATATAATGAGCTGATAGGACTGCGGAGATCATGACTGATAATAGAGAATAGCTTGGCCTTTGTTTGATTGGCTTCTTCCAGTTCGCCTGCCAGTGTTTCCACTTTCTGCTTTTCCAATTCCAGTTTCTGATTCGCTTTTTTACGAATGCCCAGGTTCCTGAAAGCCAGGAAGGCCAGCAGGCTGATAGCAATGGCAATAATGAGTACGATGATAAAATTACGTTGCCTTACACTGGACTGATCTTTTGACAGCGCAAGGTTTTGGCGGCTTATCAACAGGCTGTCATGGTTCCTGCGTACCTCAAATTTAGCATCTGCTTCAGCGGCCGCCCGTTCAATGCCGGCAGTATTGATACTGTCTTTTAAAACAGCTTCGAGATTTTTATAAAAAAAAGCGTTTTTATAGTCGCCGGTATTGTCATATACATAAGCAAGGTTATGATATAATACTTTTTTATCATTATCGTCCGTAGCCGCATGGAGGTATTTTTGTGCCTGCTCCAGGCTGGACATGCTTTCTGTAAAGCGGTCCTGTTTCATCAGGCAATCTCCCTTATTGAGATAGCCGATAAACAGATAAGCGCTATCATTTAGTGATAGCAGGATATTGATCGCTTTATCATAATATTTCAATGCCCGTTCATACTGTTTCATAGATGAGTACGTGTCCGCCGTAAATAACAATGCCCTGTTCCGGGAAGTGTTATAAATGGAATTATCGGTAGTCACTTTACTAAAATAGGCAAGTGCTGAATCATACCGGTTAATGATCTTGTAAGCAATGCCTATATTATTATAACAATCAAATAGGCTGCTGCTGTCTTTTTGTAACAGTGAATAGTTCGCCTGCCTCTTAAAATAATCTATTGCTTTATCATATCTCTTTGTAAAATTGATTTCTGCTGAGCCAAGATGGTTATAGATAAAAGCCATGGAGGCATAATCTTTTGTGCCTTCATAATACTTTAATGCTTCCCCGTAATAATAGATGCTTGAATCAATCTTATTTAAAGCCTCATAATTGTTGCCGTAATACAGATTTATTGATTCATTATATCCGGTATCGATTCCTTTTAAAGCAGCGGCTTTGTTTAATACATTGATGGCTGCACGGTACTGACCGTGCATACTGCTATCATAAGCTGCAAATACCAGCTTTCTATATTTGTTTTGAGCGAGGCTGCAAAAGCCTGTTGATAAAAAGAACAGGATTAGAATGATCCTGTTCATTCTACTTATCAGGATGATTTGAAGTAGTAATAGTGAACTTCAGGTTTTTTAGTATATCCTTCAAAGGTCCTTTATGTCCTTTAGGCGGCGGCGGTGGATTAAGGATTTTTTTAATGCCTGTTGCCTGGTTGGAAACTTTCTCTGTTGGATTTCCCAGGTCTATAATGATCTGTTGATTTTTAACAGAGACCTTCATCTCATCGCTGTTCAGTTCGATACCATGTGGTACTACCAGATGAATGCCCATTTCCGGATTATCGTTATCAACTGGTGCCATTGATTTGGTTTTGTTAGTTTTCATGTAATTTTTGTTTGGGGGTATGTTAAGAAGTTAATTCCATTTTAAGGACCAGACGGAATGTTTTACCAATGGGTAATTGTTGTCCTGCAATTTTTAATTCGTTCCCGGTTATGTTTTCAATTGATTGTTTAGCGACGGCATAACTACGGTGAATCCTGATAAAATCTTTTTGGGGTAATTTTTCTAAAAAGTGTTTCAGTTTGCTGAGTGTAATATAGTTCCTTGTTTTAGTAACTACCTTGCTATAGTCGTTCAGTGCCTCAATATAAATAATATCATTTAATGGTACCCTGTGTACGGCAGTGCCTTCTTTAATCATGACAGACTGCGTCTCGAATAAAGTATCGTAAAGATCTGCCCTTTTTTTTAATTGTTCATATTCTTTAAGGCGGCTTACACAGCGGTTAAAACGATTGGCGGTAAGGGGTTTTAAAATGAAATCGAATGCCTGCGTTTCATAACTTTCTATTGCGTACTCGCTATGGGCCGTTACAAAAACGCAGATAGGATGATATTGTAATTTTTTATAAAGGTCAATTCCTTTCATTATGGGCATATCAATATCCATAAAAAGGAGAGGGGGTTCAAATTCATTTATGTAGGAAAGTGCATCCGGAACGGAAGTAAATGAGGCTTTCAGTTCAAGACTGCTTTCCTGGGTAATATACCATCGTATTAAATCCAGGTCCTGGGGGTTGTCCTCAAGTATTATGCATTTCATAAACAATGTTTACTACTCTAAAGCTACATAATCTATGGGAGGATTTAAACTTTTTTGACGTATTGAAAAATGTATCAAAAGCAGCTTTCTGTTCAGGCAGCACTGCTTTTAATACATTTTCTCCTGTTTAAGCATGTTTTTTTATAGCTGTGCGCATGTGCTGTGCAGCCGTCACCATGTTCCGCAATGCCTGTTCTGTTTCCGGCCATTTACGGGTTTTCAGTCCGCAGTCGGGATTTACCCATATATTTCTCGCAGGTAATAACTGTACCGCTTTCTTCAGTAATTCCGTCATTTCCGCTACGGTAGGTACACGGGGAGAATGAATATCATATACACCGGGGCCGATCTCGTAAGGATATTTAAATACAGAGAATACTTCCAGCAGCTCCATCTGTGAGCGCGATGTTTCTATCGTAATCACATCTGCATCCATGGCTGCGATATTGCTGATGATATCATTAAACGCTGCATAGCACATGTGCGTATGGATCTGTGTTGCATCTTCTACAGAAGAGACAGCAATCCTGAAAGCTTTCACAGCCCAGTTCAGGTACTGTTGCCAGTCGGCATGCCGCAAAGGCAAGCCTTCGCGTAAAGCAGGTTCATCTACCTGGATCACTTTAATACCTGCTTTTTCAAGGTCAGTTACTTCATCCCTGATAGCCAGTGCAATTTGCATGGCAGTATCTTCCCGTGGCTGATCATCACGTACAAAGGACCATTGCAGGATGGTAACAGGGCCCGTTAACATCCCTTTTACAGGCTTATTGGTAATAGACTGTGCATAGCTGCTCCATTTCACGGTCATAGGCGCAATGCGCTCTACATCGCCATATATAACAGGTGGTTTTACACAGCGGGAACCATAACTCTGTACCCAGCCATTTTTCGTAAAGACAAATCCTTCCAGTTGTTCTCCGAAGTATTCCACCATATCGTTGCGTTCAAATTCACCATGTACCAGTACGTCAATTTTAAGTCCCTCCTGCCATCTTACAGCTGCTGTAATCGCTTTACTGATCTCTGTATCGTATTCATCCTGGCTTATCTTTCCTTTTTTCAGATCAGCCCTTAACTTCCTGATCTCTTCCGTTTGAGGAAAAGAACCAATAGTGGTAGTGGGGAAAAGGGGAAGTTGTAATACTTTTTCCTGTACTTTTTGCCTTATCCCAAAAGTGTTTTTGCGTCGGTCATCTGCATCGGTAAGTGCCGCCAGACGTGCTTTCACGGCAGGTTTGTGAATGATGGAAGAAGTACTTCTATCTTCCATAGCAGCCTGGTTTACGGCCAGCAAAGAAGTATTACCTGCGATGATCAGTTTCAGTTCTTTTAACTCATTTACTTTCTGTTTAGCGAAGGCCATCCAGTTTTTTTGTAAAGGGAGTTCTTCCAGTTCAAGATCATAAGGAGTGTGTAATAAAGAGCAGGAAGTTGCGATGAACACACGTTCTTCACCTAAGGCTGCTATGGCTTTTTTGATCAGTACCAGCGACTGATCATAATTATTCTTCCAGATATTACGTCCGTTCACCACACCTATAGACAGCTTCATGGCAGATGGTATCAATGATAAGATGTGATCCAGTTGCTCCGGTGCCCTTACGAGGTCAATATGTAACGCCTGTACCGGTAATTTGAGCGTGAGCGCGGTATTATCCTTCAATCCGCCAAAATATGTAGCCAGCATGATCCTCAATTCCGGAACCGCCGCCCGGACCTTATTATATGCATATTGGAAAAGAGATTGCTCTACAGGGGTAAGGTCCAGTACCAGTGTAGGCTCATCTATCTGCACCCATGTAGCACCTGCCTGTTGTAACGATTGCAGCATCTCAATATAAACGGGCAGCAGTTTATCCAGCAGGTCGGCTATCTGCAATTGCTCATCTTTGATCTTCCCCAGTAATAAAAAGCTCACAGGACCTATTAACACCGGTTTGGTATGAATACCTATGGATAATGCTTCTTTAAATTCATCCAGGCATTTATTATATAGTAATCTGTATGTTTGAGAAGCATCGAATTCCGGTACCATGTAATGATAATTGGTATCAAACCATTTGGTCATTTCCATGGCGGTGTTGTCATAGCCATTCTTCTGATAACCGCGTGCCATGGCGAAATATAACTCAGGACTGCTAACATTTGCCAGGCTTTCCATCAGTGGTTTAAAACGGGCAGGCACAGTGCCGGTCATCAGACACATATCCAGTACCTGGTCATACAGGGAGAAATCATTGGAAGGGATGAGGTCTATACCCGCAGCCTGCAAGGCTTCCCAGTTTTGTCTGCGAAGCTCTCTGGCTGTAAGCTGTAATCTTTCCAAAGACATTTTACCTGCCCAGAAGGCTTCGTTCGCTTTTTTTAATTCACGGTTACTACCGATACGCGGATATCCCAGAACGTTGGTTTGCATGTATATGGGTTTGTTGGTTTAATGTTCTTTGCAAACCTATGTATATAGTTCAAATAAATAGTTAAATGTTTATTATTTGGTGTTTTGTTCTTTAATAATAGAATTATTAGGTGTTATATTCTGTTTAACCAGGAAACGAAGAGGTAAACAGTAAAATTTTCTGTCTCATTTACCGCAATCCGAAATTTGTGTACGTTTGCAATATGTTTAGCGAATATAAATACACGGTGACCGAACGCTTTATGCGTTATGTTCAGATAGATACACAGTCTGATCCGCTCAGCAAGAGCTTTCCTTCCACGGAAAAACAAAAAGACCTGGGACGCTTGCTTGTAGCCGAATTACAGGCTATTGGCATTACGGATGCAGTGCTGGATGAACATGGGTATGTATATGCCACATTACCTGCTAATACAGAAAAAAAGGTGCCTGTCATTTGTTTCTGCTCGCATATGGATACCTCTGCAGACAGTAGCGGAAAAGATGTAAAGCCTATTATTCATCATCACTACGATGGTGGTGATATCATATTACCTGAAGGTGATACTGTAATCAAATCATCTGTACATACTTATTTACAGGAGAGGAAAGGGGATGACATCATTACTGCCAGTGGTACTACCTTACTGGGAGCAGATGATAAGGCCGGTGTGGCTGAGATCATGGATGCCGTTAACTTCCTGATCAATCATCCGGAGATTAAACATGGCGCTATCCGCATCCTCTTTACTCCGGACGAAGAAGTGGGGCGTGGTGTGGAAAAGCTGGACATGAAGAGGTTGGGTGCACAGTTTGGTTATACAATGGATGGCGGAGAACGTGGTTCTCTGGAAAACGAGTCCTTTTCTGCTGATGGCGCTAAAATAGTGATCAAGGGTGTGAGCGTACATCCGGGTACTGCTAAAGACAAGTTAATAAGTGCGGTGAAAATAGCCGCTGAAATAATAGATGCCCTGCCGAAAGACAGCTTATCTCCCGAAACTACGGAAGACAGGCAGGGGTTCATTCACCCGGTTAGAGTGAATGGTATCGTAGAGCAGGCGGAGATCGACTTCATATTGCGCGACTTTGTCACTTCCAAGCTGGAAGAACATGCTGCTTTCCTGCGGAATATCATGGAAACAGTGATGGCGAAGTATCCCCAGGCCAGTGCCACATTAACGGTTACGGAGCAATATCGCAATATGAGAGAGATGCTGGACCTGTACCCACAGGTAACCGCTTATGCCGAAGAAGCTATCAGACGTGCCGGTATTGAGCCTTTACGTATGATCATCAGGGGAGGGACAGATGGTTCCCGTCTTTCTTTTATGGGATTGCCCTGTCCGAATATCTTCACGGGGGAAATGGCATTACATGGTAAATACGAGTATGTGAGTATCCAGGATATGCAGAAAGCGGTACAAACAATCGTGCATCTGGCACAGGTTTGGGAAGAGCATTCATAATATTTTGGCGCGATATTCGTTAAATGTTTACCATATTATTGGTATCTTCCCTCTTATTGCATTTGAATTTAATACTTTTGCAGGGTTAAAATTTTTTTCATGCTCTTAGGACTAGTTACATTATTACAGGATTCTTTATTACGGCCAAAGGCAGATACAGTAGCCAGTGGGGTAAGTCAAATCGCTTCTTCCGAACAGACGCTCAGGTTATGGGACCTGCTGATGAAGGGTGGGGTGTTAATGATACCATTGGGTATTCTTTCCGTGATTGCCGTTTTCGCTTTCGTAGAAAGATATCTTACTATTTCAAAGGCCGGTAAGCTGGAAGATAACTTTATGCCTATGATCAGGGACCACATTTCCAGTGGCAACATCATGGCTGCGCGTTCTTTGTCGAAGAACACGAACAGCCCGATAGCCCGTATGATAGACAAAGGGATACAGCGTATAGGCAAGCCTATTGAGAGTATAGAGAAATCAATGGAGAACGTAGGTAAGCTGGAAATATACAAGATGGAAAAGAACCTGGTGATCCTGTCCATTATCGCAGGTATAGCTCCGATGTTTGGTTTTCTCGGTACAATTGCCGGTATGATCCAGACTTTCTACAATATCTCCCTTACATCAGATATTACGCTGGGAACAATTGCCGGCGGTATTTATGTGAAGATGGTCACTTCTGCCAGTGGGCTGATCATTGGCCTGGTAGCCTTCATTGGTTACAGCTTTTTAAATGCACAGATAGATAAAGTGATCAATAAGATGGAAGGCGCTTCGTCCGAGTTTATTGATATTTTGCAAGAGCCGACAAGGTAATTTGATCATTTCCGTAATTGTAAAATATGGACCTACGCAATAGAAAATTAAAGCGGCACGTGGAAATGAACAGCGGAGCATTGAATGACATCCTGTTCATTCTGTTGTTGTTCTTCCTGATCGTATCTACGCTGGCCAATCCGAATGTTATCAAACTCACGCTTCCCAAAGCGAAAAGCAATACCAAGTCTAAGCAGACGGTAGTGGTGAGTATTAACGATAAAAGAGAGTTCTTTATTGGTACCAATAAAGTTCCTTTTGAAAGTCTGAAAGAAAAGCTGGCCCCAGTTCTGTCTAAAGAAAACGTAGATCCTACCATTGTTATCAATGCAGAGAAATCCGTACCGGTAGAAGATATTGTAAGGATCATGGAGCTGGCGAGAGAGATAGGGGCGAAGGTGGTGCTGGCAACAGCGAATCCGCAGAGTAAAGGATAAATGATAGCTCTTAGCCGGAGTTTGAATGTTATGGCAGGCAGATGTTGTGGATCATAAATACACTGCATCTGACTGTTTAGTTCTCTGATGTAGCTTTGGAATATGGGCCCGGGATTTAGTATTTCAATTTAACTTCACCTAATATTCACGTCAGAAAAGGTGTATTTATGATCCACAACATCTGGCGCGAAGATCACATAATCGAACTGAGTTAATGTGGGTGTATCAAAGGATGATACGCCCCTTTTCATTCGGGTACCTGATGGAGACTTATCGCCATTTAGGCTATTCTCAGACCCTTTATTTATTTTTGCTACAACCTCATTAAGAGCGATTATTTAGATGCCAATCTATAAAACGATACCTTTTTCTATTAAAGCATCTATAAACTTCCCCAGGCTCACATTATAATATGCATTTGATAACAGCGCTTTATTCTTCATATATGGTCTGCTGATCTTCCAATACTGTTGTGTCATATTGTTTTTATTGGAAGGATCTATATAGATGTCCAGTTGCTGACCAATCTTCTTATTCAATTTATGGATACAATTGTTAGTCGCTGATCTGATTTTATCTGTATAATAAATTGGTAATAGCCAGCATTCAATTTCCTCCAGGCAAATACCATAAATTAATCTGCTCTTGAACAGGTCATATTTATCTTTTCCAAAAACGGTTATGAAAACATCCTGGAACCTGTTTATAATATCGCTTATTAATACATCATCTGTTTTTAGTTCTCCTGTTTCATTCCTGCGATTTACATTAAAGTGCTCATGCTCACATACATCACTATCAATCTGGATAATCAGATAGTCATTTTGCTCAAAAGCATCTAAGAAATATTGAGACTGACAGTACTCAAATACTTTAAACCATCCACCTTGACGTCTTATTTCTTCTGCATCAGTAGCATCTCTTAATGGTTGCAGAAATTTGATGTGTGGGGGTAACTCAACATTATCGAAGAATCCTACTAAAATATTCTGAATAACAATCTGATCCGTTGGACCTTCAGCTATTATTCCAAATGTTTTCATTTAAAAGTTTTTTGGCAAACCTCCTATATAACCTCGCAGAAATTGCTCGGAAAGTTTTAAGGATGGCTCTCCTTCAATGGATGGTTTTTTAAATATTCGATTGGCACGTGTATTACCAACTGCATTTCTTGAAATGACGAATAATCTTTCGTCATCATTATTGAGGTTCAGTCCGTCTAATACAGAAGGATTGTGAGTAGTTAATATAACTTGCTTATTATGTTTTTTAGATAAATCTGCTAATACAGATATGAGCTTGCTACACAGTTTAGGATTTAATGCTGTGTCAATATTATCTATTGCAAAGAATGATGGTGTATAGTCACTTATGAATAGTGTAATATAAAAAAGAAGGAAAAGGAAGCCTTCATTTGCATTGCGGATATCGAATGACTTGAGGCCATCTTCTAAGTATTTATCACTTATCAGAAATTCAACTTCGCCTAAGTTGCTATCTTCTTTTACATCAAATGCATTAAACCAATCAATTAATGATAAGGTTTCAATTATACTTTTATATTGATCAGGTTTTTCTTTCTTTATTACTTTGATCAGATTTAATAATCCTTCTCCTCTATAACCAAGTGGTTCAACATAGGCCTCATCAGTATTGAACTTTCTAAGGAAAAAGTTCTCTGGTGCAAAGACCATATAGTTAGATAGCCCGGTTTTTTCTTTGGAAAAGAAAAGTTTACTTGAGGAATGCGAAAGAGTTATCTTATTAAAGACACTTTTTAAAAACCCCTTCATCTTGGTATTATCTTCCAATGTCTGATAGGATGTCAAAGGTTCTTCTAATATATAGGGAGTTTCATTTTCAAATTCTTTCTCAAGTTTGGAAAGATCTATGTCAATAGAACTTACCCATTTAGAAAAAGGATTATTGTTATTGTGTAGCGCTAGAACTATTTCCTCCCCCAGAGAATCTTTCAAACTAATTTTGATATTGGAATTAACATTACCTGCTTCAAAACCACTCCGCATAAATTTGGCTTCCGAAATTCTTAGTCCTCTAAGTGCCAGAAAATCATTCTCAATATTTTCATAAATACCAGCGGATGCAAATACAATACTTTCTAAAATATTACTTTTCCCACAGCCATTCTCTCCAATAAAAACATTAAACCTTCCCAGGTCAATGGAAAGATTGTCAATGGATTTAAAGTTATTTATCGTAATATTTTCGAGCATTTGTTTTAGATTCAATTCATTTATTCCCTAATAAATTTATGTAATAAATTTATTTATTCAAGATTTATATTACTTGGGAAGTGCCTCAGTTTGATTGCATCATCTACTAATCTACCCTTTCATAGCATGTAAACTGAGTCACTACTATTACTTATTCCCCTTTACCATTCTATCTTTTCCGTATATGTCTTGTTTTAGCACTACGTTCTTAAATCCCTGTTCTTCCAGTAATGCTATTACTTCTTTCCCGAATGCTTCATTTATTTCAAAGTATAACAATCCACCGGCGGTTAATTTTTTTTGAGCCAGCAGACCTATCTGTCTGTAAAAAAGTAAAGCATCGTTATCAGGTACAAAGAGGGCTATATTGGGCTCATAGGCTACTACTTGTTCTTCCATATCTCTCTGCTCACTTTCGCAGATATAAGGAGGATTGCTGACTATTATATCAAACGTAGGCAAGCCTTGGGTAGCTATAGTATCTAATATATCTATTTGTTCAAAATGAACGTCCAGGCTTAACGCTGTAGCATTTGCAGCTGCTACTTCTAAAGCGCCTGCGCTGATGTCTACAGACCATATTGTTGCCGCCGGAAGTTCTTTCTTCAGTGCAATGGGAATTGCTCCGCTACCTGTGCCTATATCCAGTATTTTGACGGGCTTTTGTACATCCTTTACAATCCATTCTACCAGTTCTTCAGTTTCCGGTCTGGGGATCAGTACATTGTTGTTTACTGTAAACTCTAACCCGTAAAACCACGCTTTCCCGGTGACATACTGAACAGGCTCGTGTTTTAGCAGGGCTTCCAATGCCAGCTGTAACTGCTGTTCCTGAGCAGATGAAAGCAGTTTATCCTTATAAATAATCCTGTCCATCTTACCCATTCCTGTAATGTGTTCGATCACTATATGCGCGATATTAGCCGCTTCCCTGTTGCCTTGAAGGGGGCCAAGTGTATTGATGATCAGTGTAAATGCGGCTTGTAATGTCATAAAAAATTGAAGTTCAGGGGAAAATCGCGGATGAAACGATATTTTTGCACACAAAAGTATAATATTGGACAGCACCTTCGATGAATTTTTTATGCAACGCTGCCTGCAGCTGGCAAAGCTGGGGGCAGGACATGCAGCGCCTAACCCGATGGTAGGTGCTGTGTTGGTGTACCGGGGCCGTATTATAGGAGAGGGGTATCACCGCCAGTATGGTTTCGCCCATGCAGAAGTAAATTGTGTGAACGCTGTAAAAGAGGAAGATAAGCCACTGATACCGGCTTCTACTATTTATGTGAGCCTGGAACCCTGTGCCCATCATGGTAAAACACCTCCCTGTGCGAACCTGATAGTAGCGCAGGGGATAAAAGAGGTAGTCATTGGCTGTGTAGATACGTTCTCGAAAGTCTCGGGGAAGGGAATAGAGATATTAAAAAATGCAGGGATACAAGTCCGCACAGGGATACTGGAAAAGGAATGCCGGGAACTCAACAGTCGTTTTTTCACCTTTCATGAACAGAAACGTCCTTATATTATATTAAAATGGGCGCAATCGCCTGCGGGTTTTATTGCTCCGCCGGATGGTAAACCGGTAAGGATCTCTAATGCTTTCACAGACCGGCTGGTGCATCGCTGGCGTAGTGAGGAAATGAGCATCCTGGTAGGAACATCAACCGCCCTGAAAGATAACCCGCGCCTGAATAACCGTCTCTGGACAGGCAAAGACCCTATCCGGCTGGTAATAGACCGTACGTTGAAGATCCCGCGTAATTATCATCTGTGGAAGGGGAATACTTTATTCTTTACGGAAGTGAAGGACGATCAGAAAGAAACTGTGCACATAGATTTTCAACAGCCTGTATTACCACAGATCATGCAGCATTTACATGAACGCAGTATTCAAAGCGTGCTTGTGGAAGGTGGTGCAAATACTTTACAGCAGTTCATCGATGCGGGATTATGGGATGAAGCCCGTATAATTACAGGTACCACCCAATTCCCTGAAGGACTGCCAGCTCCTGTTCTGCAAAATGCATTGTTCACAAATGAAACAGATCTGGAAGGAGACCGGATCATGTACTACAGGAAAACATCATGAGGATTATAGTAACCCTGATATTGTTATGTTGTGTGCTGACAGTAACTGCCCAGACAGATAAATGGACAGGCACCTGGAGAATGGAACATAAACCATACGCCACGGCTGCTCCTATTCGGATAGAATTGCAGATAGGCAAGCCTGAGCGTAATGCACTGTATCCTGCTCAACTAAAACTATCATACGGTGAATTCTCAGGTATTTATGAATTATTGCTTGCTAAAAAGAACGATGGGCAATTAGGCATAGGCAGGAATAAATTCCCTATGCAGGAAAAACCTTTCAGCCTCGGCTCCTGGATGCTGTACCTCAACGGTACATTGGATTATAATAAAAATGTACTATCCCTGCAAAGAATGTGGATCAACTCTTTCGGATTATTCATGAAGGGGTTATATGACGATGATGAAATCTATGAAAACTCCAAAGTAGAATTGCGCAATTTCTTATACCAGGATGCTATCACATTGAAAAAAATAAATAATACACCCTGGGTACATCCGCATACCAACCGGATTTTACATCCGGAAAAGGATAGTATCTACTTCGGTATTTATGATAAAATCACGTTATCAGATTTGATGTTACACATACTGATAAGGGATGAGGATGCAATTGACAGGGATACTGTATCATTGGTATATAACGGAAACGTGCTGCTGGACAGGGCGTTTATCAGCAGTGAGGATAAGACGGTCGTAATACCGCTGGATACAGGGATAAACATACTTACTTTCTTTGCGGATAATTACGGCAGGCTTCCTCCCAACACAGGGGCTTTCAGGACACAGACAGACAGCGGTTATTACACTTACGATTTTTCACAGAAGCCTAATGCATACGCTACTTTTATGGTAGCGCAGTTTTACAGGACACCACCACCTTTTAAACCGGTCCCTGTTGTGTCCCCTCCTCCAAGAATAACCGGGCCGGCACCTGTGTCGCCTCCTGCAAGGGTATCGCCTCCGGCGATGGTATCAGTGCCTGCACTGCCGGAGTTGAAGAAATTACAGCAGGACCCGCGTATCACCTTACGTAAAAACAGCCTCGTAGACCAGCTGACGGTTACCTCGCCGCAGGCTGTACTGGAACTATGGGATGATGCAGCAGAAGACGGTGACAGTGTCTCCATCCGCCTCAATGACAGGCTGATAGTCACTGGTTTTCCGGTATTAAAACAAAGACAGCAGTTATCTGTTGTACTCGAACCGGGAGAGAATCGCCTGCTATTACTGGCAGACAATTTGGGTAGTATTCCCCCAAATACGGCTGTGATCAGAATCACGGCCGGTACAATAAAGAAATATGTGCGGATTAAAACTGATCTGAAACAGAACAACCTGTTACTGATCAATTATCAACCTCCTGCACCCTAAACAAAGAACATGGAAGTTTATTTTACTATAGAGAAAACGGCAAAGGCAGAATTCAAAGATAAAGGCAGCAAATTCCTGGCATACGCATGGCCGGTGAAAACAGTGGACCAGGTAAAAGAATGTCTGCAGGAAGTGAAGAAAGAACATCCCAAAGCTACACATCACTGTTTCGCTTACCGTCTTGGTACAGACGGACTACAGTTTCGTGCCAGTGATGACGGCGAACCTTCAGGTACTGCAGGCAAGCCTATCCTGGGACAAATAGACAGCAAACAGCTCACAGATACACTGGTAGTAGTTGTGCGGTATTTCGGTGGTACATTATTAGGTGCACCCGGACTGATAAACGCTTATAAAATGTCTACCGCAATGGTGCTGCAACTCATTCCTGCGGTACAAAAAAACGTAGAAGTAAAATATGATCTCAGTTTTGATTATACGATCTTAAACGATGTGATGATGGTCGTAAAACAACAGAATTGCACCATCTATTCCCAGGAGTTGCAACTGTTCTGTTCCATGAATATCGGTGTGCCCAAAGCTATACAGGAGCTGGCTTTGCTGAAATTAAAAGATATTCATGGGTTGGAGATACGACCGGTATCTACTGCCAGGGTATAAGATTACAGCTTTACAGGTTCTCCAGTATAAATGTATCTTCCAGGGTAGCCGTAAAATCGCTGCTGTTCAGATCACTGTGTATAATCGCATAGTAATCCCCTGTCAGATTCAATCCCCTGGCTGTCCTTTCCAGTGTTACTTTCAGGAAGCCATGTTTGTCATCACAATAGCTGAGTAGTTCAACATTGTTAAAATTTGGATAATCGTTGGTAAAGCGGTTGTCATTAGTAGAGGCTATCGGATGTAGTTCATCATACCCGCCACCTCCGGCCACAATATAATGTATAGCACGTCCCTCAGGATATCGTCTGATTAAATGCTGATAGTTATGTACATGACCGCTGAATACGATATCCGGTCTGATACCGGTTTCTTCAAAAACACTTTCCAGTAAAGTGATCATAGGTATACTGGAACCATGGTTAATGTCCGCAGTATACGGTGCATGATGTATACAGATGATTAACGCTTTGCCAGGTCTTTCAACATTGGCGGCTTTCAATTCTTCTTTTAACCAGTCTTTTTGTTCATCCGTAACAATACCGAATTTTGGCACATTACTACTCATACCAATAATGTTGGCCAGTGTAGTTTTAAGTGTCCAGTATACATTAGGCTGTACCATGCTTTTTCTCTCTGATCCGCCGCTGAAAGCGACTGTATGTGGCGCAGTATCACAGAACACAGTGATGAATGGTTCCAGGGTATCATAAGGAGTGGCAGCATCGGGGTTTACATCGCTATCATGATTGCCGGGAATTGCGAATATCGCTCCCGGGTATGATTTGTAAGGATCAAAGAATTGCCGCTGGTATTGTGTTGCTTCTCCATGATTGTATACAATATCGCCCAGGTGATAAAGAAATTGTGGCTGATCTTCCTTTGAAACTGCTTCATTGCACTGTTTGATCATTTCACCTGCTACTTTTTTCTGAAAATCGGCACTGCGTACACTGCCTGTATCGCCTACCATATGGAATGTGATTTTGTTGTCACTAATGGAAGGGATCACATCTTTCAATAATAAATGATAGGGATATTTTCCATTTGGTCCGGGCAAGGGCCGGAATTTATAGGAGTCATCAGGCTGATCTTTCTTTAGCACAGGTGTTTTATATCTCATGGGTGTAAAAATAGCAATAGAATTTTATGAATTACACCTGAGATTATTTATGAGATAGGAGTACAGCTTTTATCTATAGTTTATATGCGGTATTACTTAGACAATTCCAGTTGTTTTTCATAATCATATTTAGCATACTTCCGGTCTTTTTTAGCTGCATTTAACTGAATAAACTCATTTTTAAGATAAAGCCTAAGCCAAAGTTCAGGATTTGTATGAAAGAAATTGCCAAATTTCATTGCCAGTTCTGTATTAAATTTTCTGTCTCCTTTTAAATACTTTTTCAGATTTGCGTCAGATGTGTCAATTTTAATAGCAAAATGCTTAAATGATAAATTAAGTATCTTCAGGAATTCTGAAAGAAAGTCTTCTAAAGAGATATATTTATTCGCTTTTATATCGTCGCGTTCAAGGTATTCCTCCATTTTATATTGAACAGCCAGTAATGCATTTTTGATTACTCTTTGAGGAGACCTCGCAGCAATATGGGACTGGAAGAAGCTATCAACCTTAGTTGCATCTTCCCGTAATAGATCTTCTGGATTATCCAGGCCAATCTCAACTTTGAAATCTTTCTCCTGCAATTTTTTATTACTTTTCATATCAATTCAATTTAGGGTTTATGGGTTGTGATTGTGGGCGATTGAGATATTTTTCTATCAGAGCGTCTCCATCTTCATCTGCAATAACCATTTTAGTGGTTCCGTTAATCATTTTTGCATTGTATTGTTTGTTATAAAAGTTAAGTACCCCGTATAATGACCACTTGCTTGTATAAATGTTTGTTTATAAGCGAAAGCAATCAGGCAGCCTGCTACGTGAAGATATTTTTTGGGGACTCTCTATTATGCGGAGCTACTTCAAGATAGGCCATGTATGGTTCTACTTTTTTACGCATTTGAAAGATCATACATCCTTCTATTATGTCAGATGTTTCAATACATAAGCAGTTGAATTAGGAAGAAGAGCGTGTTTGTTAAAATTGAATCTCCGGTTATCGTGTATTGAAGGCAAATTCTTTGCTGTTTCCTTATTAATATTGGCTTCTACCAATTGGTTGGTAGCGACTTTTAAAATATTAACGTTCATTTGAGGGTACTTAAATGGATGATTGATAACACGAAGTTGCGAAAAATTGTACGTTTTGTACAATCAGAATAAAATATTTCGCCCTCTGTTTCCTGCAAAAAGAAGGGCTGATATTTCATCAGCCCTGTTATAATTATTTTGAAAACCGTTCACTTACTACCAGGTCTTTACTTCCTTTCTCATACTTATAAAACCCTTCTCCGCTCTTAGCTCCGAGATATCCCGCTGTTACCATATTCACTAATAGCGGGCAAGGTGCATACTTTGGATTCCCAAAGCCATCATGTAACACATTCAATATAGACAGGCAAACATCCAGCCCTATAAAATCAGCCAGTTGTAAAGGGCCCATCGGATGTGCCATTCCCAGTTTCATCACCGTATCAATCTCTGTTACATTTGCGACTCCTTCATACAAAGAATAAATGGCTTCATTGATCATCGGCATTAAAATACGGTTCGCAATAAAGCCGGGATAATCATTTACTACACAGGGTACTTTCCCCAGCTTTTCAGACAATGTTACAATTGTCCGGGAAACTGTTTTCTCCGTAGCATATCCATTAATGATCTCCACCAGTTTCATCACCGGCACGGGATTCATAAAATGCATACCTATCACTTTACCTGCACGTTTGGTTGCAGCAGCGATACGTGTAATGGAAATGGAAGAAGTGTTAGTAGCTAAGATAGCAGAAGGAGGAGCATATATATCCAGCTCTTTAAAAATTTTCAGCTTAAGATCAATATTCTCGGTAGCTGCTTCCACTACCAGGTCTGCTGTTTTAACACCAGCAGATAAATCGGTGTAAGTAGTGATGTTCTGGAGCGTCTGTGCTTTTACCGTTGCGGTAATACTTTCTTTAGCCAGTTGCCTGTCGAGGTTCTTTTCAATAGTTTGTAACGCTTTCTCCAGTGAGGAGGCAGATACATCTATCAGGTTTACATTAAAACCGTTTTGTGCAAATACGTGGGCGATGCCATTTCCCATGGTACCGGCGCCGATAACTGCAATTTGTTGCATATGGTGTATTGATTTTTAATAACCGTAACCGTACTTCGCGTTACTGCCACTTTTGAAGTCGCCACGCTTCCAGGCTTGTATGAATTGTGCCCATGCCAGCGGGTTCAAAATGTTCTGGGGAGGCTGTTGCCCTGCGTAATACAGTGACTGTGCCTGTTTGTTGAGGTACATATTGGTGGCCTCGCGGGCATCCGGAGGTGTATAACGTGAAAGGGCGCGTAATTGGGCCTGTTGTGTATTCTGACGTGCTATTTCGTATTCATCGTCCGGGATGTCTGAACTCACAAAAGCCTTATCAAATTCTTCTCTCGTAGGGTAGGGTTTGATGATGGTGACCGGCAGATAGGTTGTATCATCTATCATCAGTTGTATCATCGAATAATTATTACCGGGCAGTGACACGGGAATTTTATAATCCTTCCGTTTAAAGCCTACTGCGCTGAAAGTGAGGGTATCTCCTTTAAAAGCAACGATAGAGAACACCCCCTGCGTATTGGAAATGGTACCGCGGTTCTGTCCTCTTACGAGGATGCTTACTGCCGGAATAGCCCGTAGACTGTCTGCAGTCATGGTTATACCGGAAATTTGTACGATACTGTCTTTAAACTGAGCAAATTGTGCTTTCAGCAGGAAAGGAAAAAACAGAAATGATAACAATATGTAGGTAATCTTCTTGTGCATGCCGGCTCTAAGATAAAGGATTTGTTGAAAATTCTGTTGCATACGATCGATATAGATGATGAGTGGAAAGCTCATCAACAAAAAGTATGGACATGGGCGACAAATTAAGTCTCAATTGGGTTAACTTTGCAGTCTCGAATTAAAATTAACAACTATTTATGATCACTATAGAGCAGATTTATAAGGCCCTTAGCAATGTGGAAGAGCCTGATCTGGGTAAAGACCTGGTAACGCTTAACATGGTTAAGGATGTTGAAGTGGATGGCAATAATGTGAAATTTACTGTAGTGCTGACTACGCCGGCATGCCCCCTGAAAGATCTGATCAGGAATGCCTGTGTGAACGCTATTCACCACCTGGTAAGTAAGGAAGCAGTGGTGCATGTAAATATGACTGCTAATGTAAACTCAAACCGTAAGGATGCTAAAGGCATATTACCCCAGGTGAAAAATATCATTGTAGTAGCTTCTGGTAAAGGAGGGGTGGGTAAATCTACCGTAGCTTCCAACCTGGCCCTGGCACTCGCTGAAGGTGGTGCTAAGGTAGGCCTGATGGATGCTGATATTTACGGTCCGTCTGTCCCCATTATGTTTGGAGTACGCGGTGAAAGACCTCAGATGGTAAACGTGGAAGGTAAGGGCATGATCGTGCCTTTGGAAAAACATGGTATCAAACTGATGTCTATCGGGTTACTGATAGATGAAAGGCAGGCAGTTGTATGGCGTGGCCCTATGGCCAGCAGCGCTCTTAAACAGTTCATTACTGATGTGAACTGGGGAGAACTGGATTACCTGGTGATAGATATGCCACCGGGAACAGGGGATATTCACCTGACACTGGTGCAGACGGTTCCTGTAACCGGAGCTGTTATGGTGACAACTCCGCAGGACGTAGCACTGGCAGATGCTAAGAAAGGCATTGCCATGTTCAGCGGCTCTCAGATCAATGTACCTATCATCGGACTGGTAGAGAATATGTCTTACTTCACACCGGCTGAATTGCCTGACAATAAATATTACATCTTTGGTAAAGATGGTGGTAAACGCCTGGCAGAACAGCTGGACATACCTTTCTTAGGGCAAATTCCCCTGGTACAGAGTATCCGCGAAGGTGGAGATGATGGAGTGCCTGCAATGATCAGTGGAGATGATGCTACTAAACTGGCCTTTATTGGTTTTGCAAGTCATGCAGCACGTAGTATTGCAATGAGGAATGCGAATATAGCGCCTACTAAGATTGTAGAAGTATTTGTTTAGATAATATAAAAGAGGTTGTACCAGTTGAAGTGCCTACTAAAGACATTTTAGTGGGCACTTCAACTGGTACAACCTCTTTTCATTCGGGTACCTGATAGAGACTTATCGCCATTTAGACGATTCTCAGGCCTTTCTTCTTTTATTTTACATGATAAACGGTTTCCCGCCTACCATTACTTCCTGTCTTTCCTCATCAAAAGTAGCTTTCTGCCCCGTACGGTAAGCCGCATTCGCCATAATCAATGCTATAGAGTGGGAATAAGCCGCTTCTATAGGTGCATTAGCCGTTTTCCTGTCCCTTACACTTTCCATCCAGTTCCTCATATGTGCATTCGTTAAACCATCTCCGCCTGTATTAGCGCCGGTAGACACCTTGGTTTCTGTAGAAGCTAGTGTCATTTCTGGCAGAAGATTCGCATGCATGCCCATTTCCTGTGCTTCATGTTCTGTTAAACCACCGGTAGGACTGATCTTATTCTTATCAATATCAATCGTTCCTCCATTAGAGAAATATAATTCCTTGGTACCACCTGCAGAATTGGAGAACCTGGAGCTATACGCTACCTGGAATCCGCTCTTGGGGTCATTGTCAGGACCATATTCAAACACTGCGGTGATTGTATCTGCATTAACGCGTCCGTCTTTCCACTGGTAAATACCACCATTCGCTACGGCAGTACGGGGGTGTTTTAATCCACTGAACCAATGCACGGTATCAATCTGATGTGTCATCCACTGGCCGAAAATACCGGAAGAATAAGGCCAGAAGAGGCGGTATTCCAGGTACTTACGCGGGTCCCATGTATCCGCCGGACGACCGGCAAGGAAACGTTTCCAGTCGGTATCCTGTTCCCTGATCTCCTTTACAAGGTCAGGTCTGCGCCAACGTCCCGGCTGATTAACATTCCAGGTCATTTCTACCATGGTGATAGGCCCGAATTTCCCGGATTTGATAAAGTCATTGGCCGCATGATAACTGGCACCACTACGGCGCTGTGTTCCTACCTGGAATATCTTACCCGATGCTTTTACTGCTTTTAATGCTTTACGGGCATCGTCCATTGTTTCTGCAAAAGGTTTCTCACAATATACATCCATGTGATTGCCCACCGCTTCTATAGTATGATAAGCATGCTGGAAGTCGGCAGTAGCCACAATCACTGCATCCAGGTCTTTATTCCGGTATAATTCGTCATTATTAATGTAAGCTTTGATATCATGGCCGGCCTTTTGTTGCAGAAAAGCCTGTCCTTCTTCTCTACGTCTTTTCCAGATATCAGATACCCCGATGATATCGAAGTTCAGTTCCTTGTTATTGTTATAAAAACAAGGGAGTAATGCCTGGCGGGCGCGGTCGGAGAAACCAACCAGACCAACATTAACCCTGTCATTAGCCCCCATGATGCGGGCATAACTGCTGGCAGGTAGTCCCATTGCGCTGATAGTAACACCAGCGCCGGTGAGCAGTGATTGTTTCAGGAATTCACGGCGTGATTTCATTATGTGTTGTTATTTATAAGATGAGATGATTTGATTGCGTAAGTATTCCAGGGCGGGCCTTCCCTGTTTTTCCATATTATCCCAGCGACATTCCAGGCTGATTTTCCCTGTAAAGCCAATATGATGCAGCGCCAGCATATAAGGCCTGAAATCATCACCGGCCACACCCGGAGGGGTTCTCTTTTCTCTTTCAGCAAGATGACAATGCACCAGGTTTTTGCCGGCCTTTTCTATATTATCAGCGGTCTCATGCTCTTTCAGCATATGATAGATGTCTGCAGTTAATTTAAAATAAGGATGATGGACCGCATTCACGATATCATTGGCTTCGGCAAGGGTTGTCACGAAGTTGGTCTCCGTCGTATTCAGGTTCTCAATGGCAATGGTACAGTCATATCGGGCAGCTATCACTGCCATCTTCCGGCATAAGTCCACAAACTGCAACCGTACGGTATCATGGTTAATCCCATCCGGGATATTCCTGGCAGCCCCGCTTCCCAGCACAATTGTCTTTATCCCGGTAATTTTTGCCCGCTGCATCACTTTATCCACGTACGTAAGTACCTGGTTTTCATTTACTGCCGGCCCTACCAGTTTCATGGTTGCAGGAAAGAACCCGTTACAGTTCTCCAGCTTACAACGCATCTTACGGATCTGCTGTAACCGTAAACGGAACGTATCTTCCGGAATATCAGGCGATAATATCCTGGTAACTGTCTCTTCTATGTAAACAAACCCTTCAGCATGTAAAAGACTGTCGTTCTTGTAAGAGGTAGTCATTCCAATAATGGGTAACCTGGTTTGTGCATTCGATTGCAAAACAAGGAAGAATATAGCGCAAAATGGCCATCTGAGGTAGTTTTTCATATTACTTTTCATAAACGCGGATGGTAAAAGTTAGGAACAATATTTTATAAATCCAAAAACCGGGATTTTCGTATTTAAATAAAATACCTGAACTTTAAATGAATAAATAGCCATCTATGGCTGAAAAAGGACAAGTAATATTGCTTAACTTCGCGCCCCAAATTGATACTTTATGAACCGACAGGAATTGGTGAATCTGATAAAGGAAAAGCAATCTTATCTCTGTGTAGGGCTGGATACAGACCTACATAAGATTCCCCGTCACCTGCTTTCTTATCCAGATCCGGTATTTGCTTTTAATAAAGCTATTATTGACGCTACAAAAGACCTTTGCGTGTCTTATAAGATCAATACCGCTTTTTACGAATGCATGGGCATCCGTGGCTGGGAAAGTCTGCAACGTACCGTTGAATATATCCCTGCCGGTTTATTCACCATCGCGGACGCTAAACGCGGGGATATAGGCAATACCTCTACCCAGTATGCCAGGACCTTCTTCGAAACATATAAGTTCGATGCGGTGACTGTTGCTCCCTACATGGGCCGCGACAGTGTGCTGCCTTTCCTTTCTTTCCATGAAAAATGGACCATCATGCTGGGCCTTACTTCCAATGAGGGCAACAGCGACTTCCAGATGCAGCAGACAGGCGGTGAATACCTCTATGAAAAAGTACTCAAAACCGGTATGACCTGGGGGACTCCGGATAACCTGATGTTTGTTATCGGCGCCACCAATGATCCTGCCCAGCTGGCGCATATCCGTAAACTGGTGCCTGATCACTTCTTCCTGGTGCCAGGTGTTGGCGCTCAGGGCGGCAGCTTACAGGAAATCTCCGCCAATGCGATGAACAAAGACTGTGGTCTGCTGGTAAATGCCAGTCGTTCCATCATTTATGCAGGCAACGGAGAAGACTTTGCCCAGGATGCCCGTACGGCTGCCCAGGAATTACAAAGGGAGATGGCGGAATACCTGGAAGCTGCATTTGCAGACATTTAGTATATTACAGCATAACGTTCTCCACATGCTGAAAGATTTGTTTCAATCCCCCGATTATTTTCAGGTAGATGATCTGCTCACCCCGGAACACCTTCTGGTGCGCGATACCGTGCGCCAATGGGTGAAAAAAGAGGTGTCTCCCATTATTGAAGATGCCTGCCAGCAGGCGGTTTTTCCCAAACAGATCATTAAAGGTTTGGGAGAGATGGGATGTTTCGGGCCTACGATCCCCCAGGAATACGGCGGGGGTGGGATGGACCATATCGCATACGGGCTCATGATGCAGGAACTGGAAAGAGGCGACAGCGGTATCCGCTCTACTGCTTCCGTACAGGGATCGCTGGTAATGTACCCGATTTTTGCCTTCGGCAGTGAGGAACAGAAACGTACATTCCTGCCCAAACTGGCAAGCGGAGAATGGATGGGTTGTTTTGGCCTTACAGAACCCGACTATGGCTCTGACCCTTCCAGCATGATCACCAATTTCCGCGATGCAGGAGATGATCATGTTATCCTTAACGGCGCTAAAATGTGGATCTCCAATGCGCCCTTTGCACAGGTGGCCGTTGTATGGGCCAAAGATGAAACCGGTACTATCCGTGGTATCATAGTAGAAAGAGGAATGCCCGGATTTACCACTCCCGAAACCAAAGGCAAATGGAGCCTGCGGGCCAGTGCTACCGGTGAACTGGTATTCGACAACGTAAAAGTCCCTAAATCAAATATCCTTCCCAATATAAAAGGATTGAAAGGCCCTTTAAGCTGCCTTTCATCTGCCCGCTATGGCATTGCCTGGGGCGTAATAGGCGCGGCAATGGATTGTTATGATGTTGCCTTGCGTTACTCAAAAGAACGCATTCAGTTCGGCAAGCCTATTGGTGGTTTCCAGTTAACACAAAAGAAGCTGGCAGAGATGATCACCGAGATCACCAAAGCACAGTTGTTAAACTGGCGGCTGGGAGTGCTTAAAAACGAAGGTAAGGCCACACCTGCGCAGATATCTATGGCCAAGCGTAATTCCTGTGAAATAGCCACTAAAATAGCCCGCGATGCACGGTCTATGCTCGGGGGGATGGGCATCACCGGGGAATATCCAATTATGCGCCACATGATGAACCTGGAAAGTGTGATCACCTATGAAGGCACTCATGAAATTCATCTGCTTATCACCGGGCAGGATATAACCGGTTTAGACGCTTTTCATTAAGAAGATCTCCCATCAACATGATTAGGATTTTTATTTTCCTGCTATTCATTTCTATTAGCACAACTGCGCAGCACCTGATGGTTTTCGAAGGAAAAGCACAGGGTACTTATTATATCGTAAAGTATCTTTCTGCAGATACCAGTTCTTTGCAACATCCCATAGACTCTATTTTCGCAAGTATAGATCATTCCTTGTCTCTGTACCAGCCAAGCTCTCTCATTAACCAGTTTAATGCAGGAGATAAGGTTAAGATGGATGAACACATGCGGGCTGTCGTAGAAAAATCTTTATGGATCAGTAAAGCAACAGCCGGTGCTTTCGATATCACTGTAAAACCTTTGGTAGATGTTTGGGGATTTGGCGTACATCGCCCGGCTGTGCAAACAGTACCATCGGCAGATACTTTAAAACAGATTTTAAAACATGTAGGGTATAAGAATTTACAGATTAAAAATAACTGGTTGATAAAAAAACAACGGGGTGTAGAAATAGATTGTGATGGGATTGCTCAGGGATATACTTCGGATGTACTCGCTCATTTTTTAGCACTACATAATATAAAAAATTATCTGGTAGATGTAGGTGGAGAATTATGTAGCAAAGGAGTAAACCAGCACAACAAAACCTGGACGGTAGGAATAGAGAGAACGGATACCGAACAACCAGCTATCCTCGAACTTAAAGATAAAGCGATTACTACCAGCGGCAACTACCGCCGATTTTTCGAACAGGGAGGCGTTCATTTTGCTCATACGATAGATCCTGTCACCGGACAGGCATTACACAGCAACATCATCAGTGTTACTGTAATCGCTGATAATGCAATGACTGCAGACGGTTTCGATAATGCACTCATATTAATGGGGGTAGAAAAAGCGCTGAAATTTGTTCAGCAGTACGGACTGGAAGTTTACTTTATCTACAAAGACTCAGACGGTAAAATCAAAGAAAAATTCTCTCCTGGTTTTGAAAGATTACTGTCAAGACCTATATAAAATCTCCTGATTAACTACTGTGATGCAGATAAAATGTAATTACCACAGATAAGGCAGGTGGACTTATTAGTTAAACCTATTGATGGAAGACTTATAATGGAGGTATAGAGGGGCTTATATTATTCTGAAACATAGTAGTATTCTATCTGGTTATTATAACAAAAAAGGGGCTGCGTGTGCAGACCCCAACTTTGGTTTTATAGAATATGTCATATTTTTTAGTTGATATGCAGTCTCAGACCCACATTGGCCTGTACCACATTATAACTGGTAATCTCTTGCATTTTATAAGGAGAATACATGTACTGTACGCTCGCATTAAATAATAACGGAGAACCTTTGCCGAATGGTATATTAATCCCGATTTCAGGAGAGGCCATAAACTGCCAGTTGTTGTACTTATCGGAAAATTCTCCGTAAAACTTATTGTATTCCATACTGGCCGCACCAGCTGCTAATCCTACATATGGAATTACGACGGCATCTGGTTTCGCCAACTGGTACTGTGCTGTAGCCAGTAATGGTACTACCTGCAGCGTGCGTGTCTGTACTGCAGATATTTCACCCCCATCTGTATGATACACCGCACGTGGCAGCTTCTGGAAAAACTCCTGGTAACCTGAACGGAGCCCTACCGACAACCGGTCGTTCAGATGGTATTGTAATCCGGCACTCCATCCACGGAAGCTGGTTTTATCCGTGTAATCCTTCAGAGATCCCAAAGGTTGTGCAATAGAATAATCAACATTTACAGATAATGGAGAGCGCACCTGGGCAAATGCAGTTTGTATACCCATACAGGCTATTATCAACAAAATCCCGTTCTTTAAGCTTTTCATCTGTAATTATTTTGAAGTTGTAAGATAAGTGGACTGTGCAAAAACGGCTGTCACCATAGAGTCTACATTTGCTATATCCCATACACCGGAACCCCGTAGCATTGCATTCCATATCGCTACCAGCTCATTGTTCTTTGGATTCTTCAGATCTATGAGATCTATAGAAACAGCTCTTTCTCTCTGATATACCTGGTAGTAAGACGGCCAGAAGTATCCATATCCCGGATATCCCCAGTAAAACGGATCATAATACCCGCCAATACCGCTCCAGTAGCCAGGATCATAATAAATTGCGCTATAGGTATTATCTATACGCGTCAGGTTCACGGCAAGGTCCGGTTTGGCGGATTTACCCACAAGTGTGTAACCTCTTGCAGTCATAGCTGCCGACACATCTGCTATCAGTTTTTTATCATAATCTGTCAATGCACGCTCATTTTTACCTGAGTTACTGATGACTGCTACAGAATCGGCAATGCTAAAAGTTTTGTAAGATGTAAAATCGACACCGTTTGCGCGATTCGTGACATAAATCCTGGATTCCTCGTCTGTCATATCTTTCAGCGGGTCCTTACTGCAACTGCTGATGGACACTGCCAATCCCAGCATTGCGCTCATTAAATACATGACTCTTTTCATATGATCGGGTTTATATTTCCTGCTTCAGGGAGGTAAAGGGATAACGTGGGTTATTGCAGATTAACAACCACCAGGACATGATTATTTAACGCATTAGATACGAGGATGTTACTTAAGGTTTACAGCAGAAATGTTAAAGTCAGCTTAAAATAGATTTTTGGGCTAAAACTTCTTTTAATTGAAGAGGAGAGGTGAAATGAACGCCTTCTATTCCACAGGCGGCGGCGCCTGCTATATTGCGTTGATTGTCATCTATAAAGAGGGTGTTTTCTGCATCGATGTTATACCTGGTCAGCAGTAATTCATAGAACTCTGCCTGTGGCTTACGCATCTTCTCCCTGCCGGATACAACAATACCATCAAACCACTGCAAAAAAGGATAAAATAACAATGCCAGTGGAAATGTTTCATTAGACCAGTTCGTCAGGGCATACAATTTATAACGATTACTTTCTTTTAACGTCTTCAGAATATTGACAGTATCTTCTATAGGGCCACCCAGCATTTCTTTCCAGCGGCCATAAAAAGCACGGATATGCGCTTCGTATTCGGGATGTTCACTGATCAGCATTTCTGTAGCATCCTGCAAACTTCTGCCGGCATCCTGTTCTTCATTCCAGTCTGATGTACAGATATTCTCCAGAAAGAAGTCTGTTTCTGCCGCAGTAGCGAAGATTTTGCTATATAGATAACGGGGATTCCAATCTATCAGTACGGCACCAAGATCGAATACCAGGTTAGAATATTGTTTTGCAGCATCAGTGTTCATGAAATAAAGATACTGCATTTTATAAATTATAGAAAAATATAAATTGTGTAGGGATATATGCGCTTCGCTGACAGATCCATATGATTTTTTGACTCCTGATCAGAGGTAATTCATTTATAATCATTCGTTTAACAGGAAACTGTGAATTAAATTTGTTCGTTATCAAAAACAAGCTATTTTTGCATCCGCTTCAAAGCTGCGGAGGTGGCGAAATTGGTAGACGCGCTACTTTGAGGTGGTAGTGCCTGAAAGGGCTTGGGAGTTCGAATCTCCTCTTCCGCACGCAACATTAAACCTGCTCATCGAGCAGGTTTTTTTGTGTTCATAATATTCTTATAAATATAGCCGCTTGATCCATATACTAATTTTTATATCCCGCCCCAACCTTTTATACCAGATATACAGTTTCTATATAGGATAGCATTTTTGTCTAAACCCATCATATATCCTAATGAAACACGCATATTTAGCGTTGATAGCCACCATCCTTCTTTTTGCCTGCGAGAAAGATGCAAAAGAGGTCCGGACAATACTAAGACCGGAATACATCGAAACAAGTATACAGGGTAAAGTACTGGATGATAAACAGCAACCGGTTGCCGGATCTACTGTCGTAATCGGCAAATACACTACCAGAACAAATGCCAGAGGAATCTTTCGCTTTGATAGTATAGACGTTGATATTCACGCCAGTGTTGTAAAAGTCTCCAAAACCGGTTACTTCAACGGGTTCAGAACATTCATCGCCAATAAAGGTATCCTCAATTTTGTACAGCTACAACTAATCACCAGTAATAGCGCTGGTAAATTTACTGCAGCAAGCGGAGGAACAGTTAATGTACCAAATGGAGGTTCTATCAGTTTTACAGGGGGGAGTATCGTCACTGCGGCCAGTAATACCGCTTACACCGGTAACGTGAATGTAAGCGCTCATTTCATAAATCCTACCCTGCCGGAATTACCGCAGGTTATGCCGGGAGATTTAAGAGGGATCACTACTACGGGCCAGGAAAAAAGCTTACAATCTTTCGGAATGATGGCCGTAGAACTGACAGATGATGCAGGTGTTAAATTACAGCTGTCTAAACCTGCCACACTAAACATGCCCATCCCTGCAGCACTAAGAGCTACTGCTCCCGCAACGATACCATTATGGTCATTCAATGAGACAAATGGTTTATGGAAGGAAGAAGGAATTGCTACTAAAAAAGATACCAGTTACATAGCTACCGTTACTCACTTTTCCTATTGGAATTGTGATGTACCATACCCCAGGGTTAGTTTTCAGGCAATGGTAACGGGGCCAAACGGAGAGCGGATGTTTGATATGTCAGTGCAGATGAAGGTAGAAAATGAAATTTATTATGCGTATGGCCGTACGGACAGCATAGGCAGGATATCCGGATATATCCCTGCCGGTAAATCGTTGGAGATTACAATCACTAACAAGTGCAATAGTATAGTGTACACTAAAAAGACAGGGCCTTTTACACAGGATGCAGATCTTGGAATACTTAGGGTTTCAATTCCTTATGGTGGAAATGTTATTATCTACGGAAATGCCGTTAATTGTAGTGGAGCGCCTGTTACAAAGGGTAATGCATTTATCTTTCTTGACGATAATTACTACAGTGCAAAGATCAGTAATGGTAGCTTTACTTTTAGTATGGACAGATGTGATATGAGTCCTGCAGAAGTAAGTCTTACCGTGAAAGATGAAGATGACTTCAAAGAAAGCGTCCCTTCAAAATTTAATATAACGGCAGGAACATACGATGCCGGAACGCTGGCAGCCTGTGGGATTTCCACTATAGAGTATTTTAATATTACGGTTGACGGAACTGGCTACGCAGCAATGCCCGGCGATTCATTAACCTCATTTTCTTACTGGGACAATAGAAACTATTTGTACGCTAACACTAATAAGGTAGTGTTTAATACTTATTCGGAAGGTACTGCTACCGGTATATTTCAGCTCGGTGATATTTCACTTCGTACAGAGAAAGAAAGCTATGATGAAAACCTGCCCAATCATGCTACAAATCTGATGACTTTTACAGAATATGGTGGATTGGGTAAATATGCTGCAGGTACATTTTCTGCTAAAATGGTAGGAAGGACAACTAAAAACATCATTAATATCAGCGGAAGCTTCCGCCTGAAAATCCGATAAATGAATGAAATAGGGGAACAACTCATTTACGTAACAATATCCTGAATGTTGTTCCCTTATTTAATTCAGATGATTTTACCGTTAACCGTCCTTTATGATAATCCTCTATAATCCGCTTGGCTAAAGATAACCCTAATCCCCAGCCCCGTTTCTTGGTACTGAACCCCGGCTTAAACACTTTCTCGAAATTGGCTTTGGGGATACCTTTACCCGTGTCTGTGATATCTATAATGATATGTGCAGGATAACTCTCGATATAAATATCAATGGCTCCTTTCCCTTCCATAGAGTCCAGTGCATTCTTCAGCAGGTTTTCTATTACCCAGTCGAACAGGGAAGGAGAAATCATCGCAGGGATCTCATTCTCCTGTGTATGCATGGCAAAGAGTACTTTCTGGGGTGCCCTCTTCTTAATATATGTCATCATTGTTTCTACCTGCTGGATCACATCCTTCTCTTCCAGTTGTGGCACGCTGCCTATTTTGGAAAAACGTTCAGTGATCAGTTTCAGACGGTCTACATCTTTACGTAGCTCTGACGCTACCAGCTCGTTGCCTTCGCTTTCTTTCAGAAGTTCTATCCACGCTTCTATAGAGGACAGCGGTGTGCCCAACTGATGGGCGGTTTCTTTGGCCATGCCCACCCATACCAGGTTCTGAGTAGCCCGGTTCGTACTGGAAAGGGCTATGAGTACAAGGAATATAAAAAACGCCACTACTACCAGCTGTATATAAGGGTAGTACCGTACCTGCTTCAGGATCAGGGAGTCGCCGTAATAAATAAAGTTATACTGCCTGGTCCGCCCATCGATCTCCATTACAAAGGGAGGATGTTGTTTCCGGAAGATGTTCAGCTGCTCCTGTATATAGTCGGTATCATGTGCAAGCCTTATACTATCCAGGTTCCTGGAATCGATAATATGTCCTTCTTTATTAGTGATAATAACAGGAATGGAAGTATTGTTTGTAATGATTTCTGCTGCCAGATTGATATTGGTTTCGTCAGAGGCCTGCAGTAATTCGCGGTTGGCCGCCACCCAGGTAGCTACTTTTTTAGTCTCTTCCAGTTCAATCTTGCTGGCAAGGCTGCTGACATACCATATGGTGCCCACAACAATGATGACTGCTGTAGATAACAATACGAATTTCCATCCTATAAACTTTTTAAACATATCAGCATCTAAATTAAGATTATAATTTGTTGCATATTTGCAACGCTAAAATTTATTATTTCACGCATAAAGAGAACGCTTTGTCTGCATTGCCATCTGTAGCGGTTGTTATTCTTAACTGGAATGGACGTAGTTTCCTGGAGCAATTCCTGCCATCAGTCTGCAGGTCTACATATAGGAACCTGGAGCTGTATATGGCAGATAATGCTTCTACAGACGATAGTGTAGCATTTGTGCGTGCTCATTATCCCCAGGTAAAGATCATCCTCAACACTGAGAATAATGGGTTTGCCGGAGGATATAATGCCGCTTTACAGCATGTAAAGGCCGATATCTACGTATTGCTGAACCAGGACGTAGAAGTGGAGCCCGGCTGGATAGAGCCTGTAGTAGCACAAATGCAGCGCGATCATCATATTGCTGCCTGTCAGCCGAAACTGCGGGCTTTCCATAATAAAGAGGAGTTTGAATATGCGGGAGCGGCAGGAGGGTGGATGGATATCCTCGGTTATACATTCTGCCGTGGCAGGATTTTATATACCACCGAAGTGGATGAAGGGCAATATAATGATGAACAGGATATTTTCTGGGCTACCGGGGCTGCATTGTTCATCCGTGCATCCTGTTTTCATGAAATGCATGGCTTCGATGCCGATTTCTTTGCGCATATGGAAGAGGTAGACCTCTGCTGGCGACTGAAAAGGGCCGGTTACAGGATCTGTTATTGCCCGGAATCTGTTGTATATCACGTAGGAGGGGGGAGTTTACCGCAGGGGAATCCCCGTAAACTATACCTCAACTTCCGGAATAACCTAATGATGCTCTGGAAGAACCTGCACCCGGCAGACAGATGGATCGTATTATTTCAGCGCTTCTTCCTGGATGTACTGGCAGCAGTAAAAAGCCTGGTAGCAGGTAAACCGGCAGATATGAGGGCTGTATACAGGGCCTACCGCCATTACTGGAAGTGGCGTCGTACCTACGACCACTCCAAATACCCCCTTCCGGAGAAGAAATTACTGGAGTTGAGTGGTGTTTTTCACGGGATTATGATCTGGAGATACTATTTCCTGAACAGAAAGACTTTCCGCACACTGGAAAAATAACTTTATTTCCTTTGATTATTATCTGACATGATGTAAGTTTGCAATGCGAAATAATATAGCTATGGAACAAAATACTGTTGAGAATAAGAACGACTTTACCGGTAGCTGGGTGTCATCTTCCCGCTTCCTTTTTTATGTAACAGTGATCTGCCTGCTTTCTTTTGTATTGGGTGGATGCTATAACCTGTACAAACACCGTTATATGGGTAAACCAGAAGTGGTAGTGCCTGAGAACACACTGTACAATCCTAAATATAAATAAGCAATTCAGCGATATTTCTTTCAGACCCCCTTGGCTTTGCTAAGGGGGTTTTTGTTTTGGGGCATTATAAATCGATCCGATAATGCTTCCCTAAAACAAAAAAGTCCTGGTATTTTGCAATACCAGGACTTTTAAAAAGAGCGGAAGACCGGGCTCGAACCGGCCACCCCGACCTTGGCAAGGTCGTGCTCTACCAAATGAGCTACTTCCGCATGTGTATTTATAAAGATCTTTTTCCCGATTGGGATTGCAAATGTAAGATATTGTTTGAAACCACAAAATAAAAGCAACAATTTTTTTAATAATTATACGATAAAATTACTTGTATAATTGACAGTTATTTTTTCTATCTTAGCGACTGTTCCGCGTCTTCACTGTTAAATATTAAAAATGAAAAGCAAGTCTCCTTTCTTATTATTGTTACTATTCGTATACAATTTGCATGCACAAAATACTGCCAGCCTCGTTATTCAGAGCAAATCTGACCATACTATCAGCCGGCATATTTATGGTCACTTCTCTGAACATCTGGGCAGATGTATCTACGATGGCTTTTGGGTAGCTCCAAGTCTGGATGTTCCTAAAAAAGACAGAATCAGGTTAGATATAGTTGAAGCTTTAAAGAAGATAAAAATCCCGAATTTACGCTGGCCAGGTGGCTGCTTCGCAGATGAATACCACTGGCGCGATGGGATCGGCCCCCGCGATCAACGCCCTAAAATGGTGAACACCAACTGGGGCGGCGTAACTGAAGATAACAGCTTTGGTACACATGAATTCCTGGACCTCTGCGAACTGCTGCATTGCGAACCATACGTATCTGCCAATGTAGGCAGTGGTACCGTAGAAGAAATGGCCAAATGGGTGGAATACCTGAACTTTGATGGTGTAAGCCCGCAAAGTACCATCCGTACACAAAACGGCCATCCGGCCCCCTTTAAAGTGCACTTCTGGGGTGTAGGGAACGAAAGCTGGGGATGTGGTGGAAATATGACCCCTGCTTTTTATGCAGATCAATACCGCCGTTACGCTACCTATGCAAGAGACTATCCGGGTGCTCCATTGAAAAGAATTGCCAGCGGAGCGAACTCCTTCGATTATAACTGGACCGAAACCGTTATGAAACAGGTACCGGTGAATGATATGTGGGGACTTTCTCTTCATTATTACACCATTATGAATGGCTGGAATAATAAAGGCTCTGCTACCAGCTTCGATGAAAAGCAATACTTTATGACTATGAAGAACTGCCTGCTGATGGATTCACTCGTTACCAAACATTCAGCCATCATGGATAAATATGATGCTAAGAAGAAAGTTGCGCTGGTGGTAGACGAATGGGGCATATGGACTGACGTGGAACCTGGTACGAACCCTGGTTTCCTCTATCAGCAAAACAGCCTCCGCGATGCATTGATTGCCGGTACAACACTCAACATCTTCAATAATCACAGCGATCGCGTGCGCATGGCAGAACTGGCACAAACAATAAACGTACTGCAGGCGCTCATCCTCACCAATAAGGAGAAGATGCTGCTTACGCCTACCTACCATGTATTCGACCTCTATAAAGTACACCAGGATGCGGCTTATCTGCCTGTTACGCTCAACAGTCCTGCATATAAATCAGGCGATGAGCAGATCCCTGCTGTAAATGTTTCTGCCTCCCGCGATTCCAGTGGTGCAGTGCATATCTCTTTCGTAAATCTCAATCCTAAGGAAAAGATCACGGTAAGTACGAGCCTCGATGGTGTGCAATGGAAAGGTGTAACAGGACAGATCCTGACATCGGCCAAACTCACAGACATTAATACATTCGAACAACCTGATAAAATACATATCGTACCTTTCTCAGGCGCAAAGAAACAAGGAGATAAACTGGTAGTGGAATTACCGGCAGAATCCGTGGTAGTGCTCGAACTGAAGTAATATCTAATTAAATAGTAAGTTAATAATGCCCCGGCTATACAGCGGGGCATTATTATTGTTGCCACAAATACAAATTTCCAAACAATGAAGATATTATACACGGCCGCAGCGACGGCTATAGGCGGAAGGGAAGGTCATGTTAAAAGCTCAGATGGTGTATTAGACCTCGATGTACGTACTCCCAAAGAACTGGGTGGCAGTGGTGGTGCCTACACGAATCCTGAACAGTTGTTTGCAGCAGGTTATGCTGCTTGCTTTGATAGTGCATTGAACCTGGTTATCCGTATGGGTAAAATTGAAGCAGGAGAAACGGCTGTAACAGCTAAGGTAAGCCTGGGGAAAACAGAAGAACATGCTTATTCACTGGCAGTAGAACTGCATGCAAAGATCCCGGGTGTAGACCTGGCTACTGCAGAAGGACTGATTGCTAAAGCTCATGAGGTATGTCCTTATTCTAATGCTACCCGCGGTAATATAGAGGTAAAATTAACAGTAGAAGTATAATAGCATAAAGAGGCTGTCTTTATCAGGGTACCTGATGAAGACAGCCTCTTTATAACACAAATATTTCATCACAACATATAGAAGCCTTTTTCCCGGTCCTCCATGAAGGTAACTCTGTCAGGCATCTGCCGGTAACACGTATATAACGTGTACTCACCCGGGGTAGCTGAAAATGAAAGTGACTGATCTTAATATCATAATCCTCTTTAGCCGGAACAGGTACTTGCTGAGAAGCTGCCGGTTTAAAGTTTACCCCGTCGTCAGAAGTCTCAATCACAATATCTGAAGGATTAAAAATATAATGCCTGGGGTCCTGCAGGAAATTCATCTGCACTTCTTTTACAGACACCGCCTTTCTTAAATCTATAGTAGCGACAAGATCTTTCCCATAGGTAAATAACCAGTTAATACTAAAATCTTTATCTCCCTGTACTCCATCTGTCAACGTCTTTTCTCTCTTTGCAGGATACACCTCCGAATATGGGTTCGCCAGTGTCACCGGTGCCCCGAAGGCCAGGCTGTTGATCCATTTCCGGTTGAATATAACATCCCATTCCTGCTGATAGGCATCCGGGGAAAGCCCGCCTTCCGACAATTCTTTTACTCCTGCTTCTTTACATTGTGTTACGAACTTTTGTACCCTTACAGGCCATCTGGGATTGACTATATAGCTGCCGTTTCCAGGAATCAGATATCCATACTTTTCAGCGCCGAAGAAACGCGACTGCTGCAATACAGTATATTCAAGCGGTAACCTTGCATTATACACCCTTGCTAATAAAGTCTTGTTTCCCTCTGCCGCTTTTTCCGCTTTATCCAGTAATAAAGAGTATTGATCTACCGCTTCTGCAGATAAATAATTTGTAAAATTATTCACGGGATTACCGTAAATGTCCAATGGCGCTTTAGTTTTATGTAGATTGGTGATCAACACCTGCATATATTGAGCTATAAACGTACCTGCCTTCCCGTAATACCCATCTAAAAAATCAGTCGTTACATCAGCAGAAGGATTCCATAATAGTTTCGCCTGTACATAGGCATTGAAAAATGCCATGTCACCATAAGTATCTCCGCTACCCTGAGAAAAAACACCCTTCACTTTCTTAGAAAGAAGATATTGTAAATTGGGTTGCAGGTTATTATAATCAGGAAATGGCGCGAGGTAATTGGTAAACTGTGTTGTATAATCCCAGATAAAAAGATTTCCGGTAATAGCCTCCCATGCTTCCAGATTTTCTCTGAAAACAGCAGCAGATGGAGTAGTGCTTAAAGGGTCCTGCCGGTAAACATCAATACTGCTCAGCATAATGTATACATTACCGGACGGTTTTGTATGCAAGGGCGGTTTTGCCGTATTCAGGTATGCCAACGTGGTAAAGGATTGCGCAGGAAATTTCGCCGCCACACGGTTCACAAAACGGATCAGGGAGCCAGAGGGGCCACCTTCTTCTTTATTGGCCTTACTGCATAGATCGCAGGTACAGAATCCATTCCCATCTTCTGCCGAAATGGACCAGTATAAAGCGTCAGGATTCTTCGCTATGGCCTTCCGGAAATAATCAACAGTGATATTAAAGACCTGTTCATTACTCAGGCAAAGTTGCGTTGCCTGGCGTTGCCCGTTCACCAGTGCATAATATTCAGGATGTGTAGAAAAATATGTTTTAGGCGGCAGGAGTTTGAAAAAAGAATGTCCCCATAGCCCCCATAGGTCTTCCAAGCGGTGCAGCTTGTGCCATTCCAGGTATTCATTATCGAAAGCAGGAGGATAATAGGTTTCCCTGTAGATAAAAGCAGGTTCCTGTTTATCCATCAGCTGTTGCTGAATATGAAGATTCATATTGCGGGGCACAAGGGTAGGTACATCCGCATATTTTCTGCATCCGAAATAAGTTTCCAGTAACGTATATACACCGTATAAAACGCCTTTTCCACTGCCGCCTTTTATATACAGGTGCTGATTATCCGTGGCAATGAAGAAACTCTCGTTTTTCAGTTTGCCGGTATTGTATTTTTCAGCATGACCGGTATTACCAATGAATATAGCCGGTTGTGATTTGTACGCCGTTTCATTGATGATATTAAAAGACGCACCGGAAAGTCTTTTCAGGTAATCCTGTAAGGTATTTGCCGCGCGGACCTCAATTTTAGAAGCGCCTTCTGGTAAAACAATTACATACCTGGTAGTCCCGTTTGTTACAAGATTGATATCGCCTTCCGGAGCGTTACAATCCGTAAGCAAGGTCATGAACAATAATAAGCAATGCATCATCCGGAACATATTTAAAATTTACGCTGAAGCATAATATAGATATCGTATTGATTCTGATAATCGGACGTGGATATCTTTTGATTGATCCACGTACCAAAAAGCCCTACTGTAGTACGGAATTTAAACGTTTTCTGATAACCTGCCCCCACACTGCGGGTCAATAATCCTGCCAGCTGCGGGAACTGGATCAACCTGCTTCTATCGTCCGGAGAAGTCCCCAGTCCTGCTGTGAAGGACAGGTAATCCTGCTGGCGGTTCATATAATAGCGGGTGGTCAGATTGAAAGACGTATAAGACTTCGGAGACTGACTGATATAATAAGCCCTGAAATTGACCCAGAAGTCTTTCCAGGTTTTAGCAATGGATGCCACACCGGAAATACTGGTAGAGCTGTCGGCATTCAGATAGCGTATGCCTAACTCACCTTCAATATTATGTTTGAAAGTTTTGAAGATAGAGTAGGCAAGACGCATTTTAGCAAAAGCCACTTCATTGGAATAAGTAGCCAGTGCATACGAATATAACCTGGGATTATGGATATAATATAATTCAGCTTCACCCTGCAAGCCCGTTCCCTGGGCACGACCTGCATAATTCAATCTGGCCGCATAAGACCCCCGCTTTATAAAGTGACGGTATTCCAGCGTAGCTATATTGTACTTGCTATCCGTATAATCATAACTGGAATGCAGGTAGTACATCCCAAACTGGTCTTTCATGGTCTTACTATGCAGGTAATCTGCATAATCCGCATTTGCGGGCGTATTGTGGACCAGTACAATAGAATCTGCAGTAACTGCCGCCGGGCCGTACCTCTTTAAAAATTCAAGCGTTGTAGCGCGTTTTTGCAGGAAGATTTCGTCAGTGGGATAATACCGTAATCCCTGGTCAGCATATAATAAAGCGCTGTCATACTCTTTTTTAGTATTCAGAGTATTGATCGTATACAGTAAAGTCATAGAGTCTTTCCTGTTAATAGCCAGTATCTTTTTAAAAGTGGCCAGTGCGCTGTCCAGGGAATTATTTTTCATAGCAGCATTACCCGATGCCAGCAAGCCCTCTGTATAAGCCGTTCTGTATCTGATCGTAAAAGGATAGCGCTGCATCAGCTGATAAGTAATCGCATTTGCTTCATCATACCTTTTCATATCCGTCAGCACACTGGCTTTTTTCAGCAAAAGGTCTTTGTTATCCGGGTAGTATTGTAATGCCTGGGAAGCATAAAGAAGGGCACTGTCCGGCCGTGCTACGGCCATCTCAAGATTAATCAGATAATTAAGCGCATCCAGGTTGTTGGGAGATTGTGCGATCACTTCCCTGAATTGTCCTGCCGCTAACTCATACTCTTCTGATTGCAGGAGAATACGGCCTGCAGTCAGGCGTAAATCTATAAGATTGGCCGAGAATTTCTGATCTGAAGGATATTTATTCAACAGCTGTTCAGCAATCTCCGCTGCTTCATCATACTGTCCCATATCTGCCAGCACGCTGGATTTTTTAATGAGAAAACGCACATTGTCCGGGTTGGAAGCAATTGCTTTATCCAGTACCTGCAATGCATGTATAAAGTCTTTCTGACTGATGTAGGTATTCGCCATCATGTCCAGTGCAGTTGTGTCAGAAGGGTCTGCCTGTAAAGCCTTCTCAAACTCTGCCTGTGCAAGATCATATTGTTGCTGTCCCAGATAATCGCGTCCACTGGCTATTTTCAGCGCTATAAAATGATTGCGCATATCTGCTGAAGAATTGTTGGTGCGCAGCCTTTCCGCCAGCGCAGCTGCCTCAGTGAACTTGCGGTCGCTTTCCAGTACGTCCATCTTTAATCCTAACAAACGCTGATCGTTCGGAGAAGTTTTCAGCCCTTTGTTAATCCATGTTAATGCCTCACGGTAAGCCCCCCGGGACATGCTCATACCTATCACTTTATCCAATGCTTCCCTGTTGCCAGGGTCCTTTTCCAATATCCCCTGGTATAACAGGAAAGGATCTGTATTCGCATACCAGGCGGCAGCTTCCATGCGCAGTGATGTTTCCATACTACGTGCTTTCCCGTCATTCGGATAACGTTTCAATATCAGCTGCAACATATTCAGCGCTTCTGCATAATCATGTATATCCTGCAATAATCCAAGTTTACGCATCATCAGGTCATAGGAACCTGGATTAGCTGCCAGTTCTGCATTCACCTGTTCAATCGCTTTTGTATAACTACCGCTACGGATATACATACCTGTAATAGCATCTTTGGCTTCCGTATTCCCTGGAGACAGCATCAGGGCTTTCTCATAGTACTGCTGTGCAAGGAGGTCATTACCTCTTACCTGGTAGTAATGTCCGGCAAGCACAAAATGCCCGGTATATGCTTTCTGAACAGTGGTATCGCCGGAATATTTTTCTAATAAGGAATTCGCATATTCTCCTCCCTGGAAGAAGTTCTGCGCTACGTCCAGCACTGCTAATTTCTTTAACATCAGGTCCTTATCGCCGGCAAAATGATAGAGTGCCTCATCTACATAGCATGCTGCTTCCTCATATTTCTTATCACTGATTTCAATATTGATAGCATACAGGTAAGCATCCCTGTATAAAGGATCTTTTTCCAGTACTTTCTTTACATATTTCCTGGCAAGTTCATAATTATGTGTTAACAGGTAAAGCCTGCCCAGCAGCAATTCCTGGTCCGTAAAATCCGATCTTTTTTCCAGTGCCTGCTGAGACAACTGTATGGCTTTCTGATAATGCTGTTGTTTGGTTTCCTGAAGGGCTTCATTATACAGATCATCTGCATCCTTTCCTTTTTTGAATAACTGTGCCTTTGTTTGTAAAGACAAACAAAGTACTGCGCCAAAAAGTATATATTTAAAAACGGACATCATACTAACTTAAGTGTTTGCAGGTTTCTTCTTACCAAATCCCTGGCGTTGCATATTTCCCCAGCTATGTTTCTTGCCGATCATGAAGAAATAATAACCGCGGAGGGCAAAAAACACAATGAGAGGATGGTATACAAACGGTTCGATAAAGGCCATTAATGCTAATCCTATTACCTCTCTCCAGGTTTTGTAATACTGATAGGTCTTCTGGTCCCACAGTACTGCCAGTGTGGTGATCATAACAGAATACAGGTATACGAACAGCAATAAGATGAGTGCATACTGCCAGTTGATATTACCTGTAATAATGAGATAGATATAATAGATGACACCTGTAAATTCAATGATAGGAGCAAGGAACTCAAATAACAGGTTGTAAGGCAATACGATCAACCCCAGTTTTCTGTAGTGAGGATTGAAAATTACCTTCCGGTGTATAGTAATGATCTCTGCCAGACCACGGCCCCAGCGGGTACGCTGACGGCTGAATACCTTCATGTTGGGTGGTCCTTCTGTCCAGCATTGTGTAGTTGGAATATACCGGATCGCATATTTCAGTTTGTTATCGATCATATAGGTGCACATACGTGTCACCATATCCATGTCTTCCGCAAAGGATTTACTATCGTACCCACCGGCTTTAATGGCAATCTCTTTATCAAACAATCCTAACCCTCCGGATACATTCGGTACGCAGTTGATCATACTCCAGCCTACTTTCCCCAATACATAGGCACGCAGGTATTCCATTTCCTGGAAGCGTGGCAACCATTTCTCAGGAGGGCGTACACGGGTAATCACCCCTTCGTCGATTTCGCAGGAATTGGCGATGCGCAGGGTAGCCCCTGTTGCAATAACACGTATACTGTCTTCTACCATATGAACATAACCACATTCAGGACAGGGTTCACCAATTTCTTTGATCTTTTTATGCTCTTCATCCATGAAGGGTTTGATCATGCGTAACAAGGTATCTTTCTCTATGATACAGTCCACATCTGTACACAGGAAGTAATCATGGGCAGCGGCATTGATCCCTGCATTAGAGGCATCTGCCTTACTCTTCCCGTTTATTTTATCTATCACGACCAGCTTGTCATATGCGCTGTTGGTGGATTTGAACAACCGTTTTACCGGCTGTGATTTAATACGTTCATTATAGGCAAACTCTACCTGCACCAGGTCAAACTCATCTATCAGTTTCTGTAACGTATCATCTGTACTCCCGTCATTCACAATGATCACTTCAAAGCGTGGGTAGTTCAATGTTAGCAGTGAACGTACATTAGAGATGATGGTTACTGCTTCATTGAATGCCGGGGCAATGATGGATATACCGGGCGCCATCGGAGATTGCAGCAGTTTAGTGTAGTCTACATAACTGTTCTTCCGGTGGAATATGATGATCCCCCGCAGAGACAGTACAGCCAGCAACGCATACATGAACAGCATGGTACAGCCATACACGAATACGAAGCCTTCATAAATATTCTTAAACAGTTCCAATATCTCAGTCTTTATATTATTATGTTATTTTGCAGCAGCAGTCTTAAACCCACGCCGCTGCATATTTCCCCAGGTACTTTTCTTCCCTGTGAGAAAGTAAAAATATCCTCTCATTGCAAATATTACGATCAGGGGATGATAAAGGAAAAACTCCATAAAGGGAGTCATGCATAGGTAAACCACTTCCTGCCATGTTTTGTAATACCTGAAGGTCAGCTGGTCCCACAATATCGCCAGCGTGGTGATCATCACGGAATAAGTATATACAAAGAATAACAGTATGATGGCAGTAGGCCAGTTAATAAGTCCCAGGCAGGTCATTACAATATAGTAGATAATACCTGTGAACTCTATCATAGGCGCCAGTAATTCAAAGAAGAAATTATAAGGGAAGATGATCAGGCCCATTCTGCCATAGCGCGGGTTCATGAACATGCCAAAGTGGGCAGTCATCAGTTGTGCCAGGCCTCTGGACCAGCGGGTACGCTGGCGGTTGAATACTTTAACGGTTACCGGAGCTTCTGTCCAGCATAATGTTTTGGGAATATAACGGATGGCATAATTGATCTTGTTATCATATGAGTAACGGCACATTCTCGTCATCAGTTCCATATCTTCACCAAAGGAACTATGATCATATCCACCGCTGCGGATAGCCACTTCTTTGTCAAATAAACCTAATCCTCCGGATACATTGGGAACACAGTTCAGCAGGCTCCAGCCCATTTTCCCCAGCACAAATGCCCTGATGTATTCTACTTCCTGGAACCGGGCCAGTAATTCTTTTGGCGGGCGCATACGCGTCATTACCCCTTCATCAAATTCACAGGAATTAGCTATACGCAGCGTAGCGCCTGTGGCGATTACTTTTTTATTCTCTTCCTGCATAACTGGCTTTATCAGTTCCAGGAGGGTATTTTTATCCAGGATACAGTCCACGTCCGTGCATACAAAGTAATTGTATGCAGCAGCATTAATGGCTGCATTAGAAGCATCCGCCTTACTCTTTCCATTCACTTTATCTATGACCATCAATTTGGCATAGGCCTGGTTGGTAGATTTATAGATCCCTCTTACGGGTTGTGTCTGTATCTTGGCATTATAGGCAAAGTCTACCTTTATCAGATCAAATTCATGGATCATCTGCTGCAGGCTGTTATCTGTGCTGCCATCATTTACAATAATGATTTCAAACTTCGGGTAATTCAATGTCAGTAACGAGCGTACATTGGAAATGATAGTCATTCCTTCATTAAATGCCGGTGCCAGTACGGTAATACCGGGCGCAAGGGGAGAGCCCAGCAGTGTTATATCCTGGTTAAAGTTATCTTTTTTGGCATAAGTCCTTACAGATATCATAGAGAATATTGCCAGTAATGCATAAGTAATAAGCAACACCGATCCATACACGAAAACCGTATTTTCATATATCCTTGCAAGCGTCTCCCATATACTAGTACTTTCCATCTCCTGACTAAAATTTAATTAATGGATTCATGCAGTGTTTCAGGATCAGCTTGTTTTCCAGGGTAGCTGTATCTATCAACTCCTGGATCAGTCCTTTGGCAGCCCAGGCATTTTTGATCAGGGATTTGGCCGCATGCTTGCGCACTTCAAAATCGGTGGAGTGCAGGAATTCCTGCCGCAGGAAGCCCACATGTTTACCACTGCTGATGCGGCCCAATGCCTTCAGTACTTCCAGGCGGCAGTTCAGCGGCTGACTGTTATACATATGGATCAGCTTCTCCTGCACGTCTTCTATTTTCAGTTTGCCGAGGCAATTGATCGCATCGCCGCGCAGGTAATGATCTTTTGTATCCAGCAATTTTATAACAGCATGTACTGCGCTCAGCTGATTATAATGTACTACCAGTTTCAGGCAAAAGGATACGATCGTTTTATTGGAAGAATAGGTGATCCATTGTGCAAAGTTGGGAATAGCGATATGTTCTGTAGTAGAAATGATTTTAAACAGTTCAACCTGATCCCATAGTAACAGTGGTTCCGTTACCACATCAAAGAATTTGAAAGGTTCATTTTTACTCAGTTTGATATACGCATGCCTGGCCGCAGCCCGTAGTTCGCGGTTATTACTATTTGTCAGTGGCAGAATGGTTACGTCTGCTATTGACATATTCATGTTGGTGAGTTCTGCCAGCGCCTGTACCTTTTTATCCCATTTATGGGACTTCATTTTCTTCAGGGAATCTTTATCCAGGTTCAGTTGAATATATAGATTGCGCAGTTGCTCACCCATAGAACCCCGTACGTTATTGCGGTAATGAATCAGCCGGTCAATCAGCGCTTCACGGGCCCAGCGGTGTTCAAAAACGGGAAGGCGGAATACTTCTACCGGCAGTTGTACCTGTTCTGCCGGTGTATCATTGGCCAGTTCAACATTCAACAGAATGTGTTCCATCAGCAGATTGTCGATCACAGGGTGCAGGCTGGCAAGTTTCTTTTCATGCCGGTACGCCTTGTATCTTCCCCGGAGTATAGACAGGTAGGCTATGATGGTGCAGGTTATAGCAACAACGATAAATATGAAAGCGATCTGTATGCTTAGTGGAGCATACCTGAATTCATAAAAGCTAAATTCCATAATAGGATTTGGTCAATTAGTCGTCAATAAGCAGGGAATAGTATACCCTACTTGTCATATTGAATCAGTAATCTCTTCACCCGGATTAATAGTTCACCGGGAATAACTGGTTTTTTAAGAAAGTCATCGGCTCCCAGTTTAAATCCTTCGAGGATCATAGCCTCGTTACCTGCATTAGAAACAATAATTACAGGAATTGGTTTACCCTCTTTCCTGTTTTTTACCTTACTCAGTATTTCAAAGCCATTTGCATATGGCATCATGATATCCGTAATAATCAGGTCGTAATCATAATTGGTATCTTCCAGGCGTTGGAAGGCTTCTTTTCCATTGGTCACATGTTCAATCTGATAGTCTTCTTTGTGCAGGATCTTTTCCACAATTTTTGGCATCACTTCATCATCTTCTACTAGCAGAATTTTACTCATATTGGCTTTTAATTAGTATATGGTTAATAATCTTGTAATCCCAAACCTATGTGTGGCTTTTATACTTTTCATAGTCCTAATGGTTCAACTATATACTTACTATAAATTAGTCGATTGGGATTTACTTAAAATAAAAAAACATGGAGAAATTATCACATTACAAATCTTTATAAATTATTTATTACGAGCAATGCATTTCTTATCTTTAAAAAAAGTGTTGTTACATCTAAGTTACCAATCACAATCGACATATGGCCATATTACGTGTATTTATATGCGTACATCTAAACAAATTGCATAGAATTTCGTTATCTGTTGATATACAACAGATAGCCGGGCAATTTTAAACGTTATATTTGTTACTCTTATCGTCAACTGTCCGTATATGAAGATTCCATTAAAAATACGTTTGTATATAGGTTTTGGGGTGGCACTTGTACTGGTAATTGCGGGAGGCATTATCTCATTTATTACTTTCAATAACCAGAGAGATGAAGCGAAATGGGTAGAGCATTCCTATGAAGTCATCACACTGGCGCAGCGGATCAATCGTTACGTGTACGAAATTGAATCTGCGGGGATTGCATACAGGAGTACCCATCAGCCGAAATTCCTGGAGCCTTATCTGGAGTCAGGTACTAAGATCATGCCGGCTGTATATGATCTTAAAAAGATGGTAGCAGATAACCGGGCACAGACAATGAGAGTTGTAACGGTAGAAAACGAGATGATCTCCCTTCTCAATTTCTGGCAGGCATTAAGTGCCATGAAGGATACCAGCTATGTGTTTAATCATGCGGGAGATATAACACTTACAGAAAGGAAATTACTCGACGCTGTGCATAACAGCCTGATGAACGTTCTTGTTGAAGAGCGGGCGCTGCTGGTAAACAGGGATCAAACCAATGATACTTCCGTACAACATTTTATTATAGCGCTTATTGCAAACACTGTATTAATTTTACTGATAGCCATTACCCTGATGATCGTGTCTTTTCAGGAAGCCGGCATCAGGGTAAAAGCGCAAAAAGAATTAGCCGATAAGTTCAAAGAAGTTGTTAATCTCAACAAGGCTGCCAACAGGAATAACTGGTTACTGACAGGAGTAAGCAGGGTGAACGAGAGCCTGCATGGGGAAGTTGACATGAATCTGCTGGCTGCAAGATGCCTGCAAGCGCTGGTACAATACCTGGAAATTCCTGCCGCTGCCTTTTACTATTTTGATAAAACTGCGAACCTGTTAAGGTTGTCTGCCGGTGTTGCATTGCCAGCCTCGGTAAAACAGCAGTATGCATTGGAAGAAGGTATTACAGGCCAGGCAGCTACCAAAAAGGAACTGACCATAATAAAAAATGTTCCCTCCGGCTACTGGCATATAGAAACAGCTACCGGCAAAATATTACCAGGTACTATTGTCTGTATGCCTCTGTGGCTGGAAAACGAACTGACAGGCGTAATAGAGCTGGTCGTATTTGACAGGGTCCCTGCCAGGATGCCGGAGCTATTGCAGAATACATCCAACGCGATTGCCGTGGCACTCACTGCTGCTGTTGCCAGAACAAGGATCATGGACCTGCTGGAACGTGTACAGGAACAAAAGGAAACCCTGGAAGCACAACAGGAAGAATTGCGGCAGTCCAACGAAGAACTGACCCGCCAGTCAGAAATATTGCAGACTTCAGAAGAAGAACTGAGGGTACAGGAAGAAGAACTGAGACAGGTAAATGATGAAATGAAAGTACAGAACACGGCGCTGGAACTCACCCGTGAACAGCTCTCCCTGAAAGCGGAAGAGCTGGAACAAAGCAGTAAGTATAAGTCCGAGTTCCTGGCGAACATGTCTCACGAGTTGCGTACGCCACTCAATAGTGTATTGATTCTGGCCCGGCTGCTGGAAGAAAATAAAGACCATAACCTCACGGATAAACAAATAAAGTATGCCAGCGTCATCCATAAGTCGGGCTCGGATTTACTGATACTGATCAATGATATCCTTGACCTGTCCAAGATAGAGGCCGGTAAGATAGAGATGAATATTGAAGATGTTCCGGTAAAGTCGATGATGATGGACCTGGAACAACTTTTCCATGTGGTAGCGGAAGAAAAGAGTATACGATTTATCACATCGATTGAAGAAGATGTACCTGAAACCATTCGTACAGACAGGCAGCGGCTGGAACAGGTAATCCGCAATCTCTTATCCAATGCATTCAAATTCACTTCCAGGGGAGGGACCATCAAATTGCACTGGGAAATAAAAGCGGATGGTCTGCACATCTCCGTATCAGATACCGGCACCGGTATCGCTGCAGATAAAAAACAACTCATCTTTGAAGCATTCCGGCAGGCAGATGGTTCTACCAGCCGCAAATATGGCGGCACGGGCCTGGGACTGTCTATCAGTAAGGAACTGATGAAAAGGCTGGGCGGAGAAATACGCATCGAAAGCAAGGAAGGAGAGGGCAGTACATTCACTATCGTAATGCACACAGAGATACCGCTAACATCTCCAATAGAAACAATCATTGAACCGGAGCAGCCAGTTATCCCGGAGCTATTCCCTGATACTGGTCAGAAAATAGAAGATGACCGTGACCGGTTAACGAAACAGGATAAGCTGGTCCTTATCATAGAAGATGACGCCAATTTTGCTGGTATTTTAAGGGACTTTGCACGTGATAAAGGATATAAGACCATTGTAGCATTAAATGGTAACGACGGCCTGTTCTTTGCCCGTAAATACCTGCCGGCCGCCATCCTGTTGGATATGGGGCTACCGCTGATAGATGGGATGAGCATTCTCAGGATATTAAAGAATAACGACGACCTTAAACACATTCTCATACATGTGATTTCTGCCGGCGGTATCTCATTGCAGGTAAGGGACAAGGTACAAGGTTATTCACAAAAGCCTTTGCAGATGACAGACCTGGAATCTGTATTCATGGGTATCAGTCAGCAGTTGGAGTCCCTGTTTAAGAAGGTCCTGGTAGTATCTGATGGCGTGTTGTTGCATCATCCTTCTTTACAATCACTCAGCGATGAAAGACAGATGCAGACACAATACCATGGCGTTACTACTATTGAAGAAGCAGAAAAAGAGCTCAATGAGAAAAGCTATGATGGTATCATTTTAGATGTAAGTACGGATATGAGATCGGGTATTGTAAAGCTGGGCCGTCTGCGACACCTGGTAGATAAAAGCAAACCGATCATCGTATACCTCGACCACGATATTTCAGAGGCAGATGAATTATTGCTGAAAAGAGATGCAGCCGCCATTGTGCGCAATTCAACTTTCTCTACGGACAGGCTGATGGATGAACTGGAATTGTTCCTTTACAAACTGAAAGAAACAAACACTTCGTTCAAATCAGATCATTACTCGTTAGCAGAAAAGAAGCCGGACGGAATGAAGGTGCTGCTGGCGGATGATGATATGCGGAATGTATTTTCATTAAGTGCATTACTGGCAGAACAAGGGATGGACGTAATAACAGCTGCTGACGGGAAAGAAGCGCTGGCAAAACTGGATGAAAACCCGGATGTAAATATTGTACTGATGGATATTATGATGCCGGAAATGGATGGTTATGAGGCCATACGCCAGATCCGCATGAACAGCCGTTTTCATCAGCTGCCGGTCATTGCTTTAACCGCAAAGGCCATGGCAGGGGATCGTGAAAAATGTATTGCCGCTGGGGCATCAGATTATATTGCAAAACCAATAGACAGTGGTAAACTGCTTTCTTTGATGCGTGTATGGATGGTATAACCGGTACTTTATGAAGGAAGATATTTCAGCAATAGATTTTCTGGATATTATTAATATTGTAAAGCTTCAATATGGTTATGATTTTACCGGTTATGTGCAGGCATCACTGAAACGTCGTATGCTGCGGTTTATGAGCAGGACTAACATTCCCACGGTCTTTGATCTCAAGCACCAGCTGATAAATGACAGTGAGCTATTCACACACATGGTACAGTACATTACCGTGAATGTTACTGAAATGTTCCGCGACCCCCGGTTCTACCGTACGCTAAGGGAAGAAGTACTGCCTAAGCTGGCAGCCTACCCTAACATAAAAATATGGCATGCGGGTTGTTCTACCGGCGAAGAGGTTTTTTCAATGGCCATTTTGTTGCAGGAAGCCGGATTATTGAGCAGAACAAGGTTATACGCCAGTGATCTGAACCCGATGAACCTTGAAAGAGCTGGAACAGGCATTATCCCATTGGATAATATGAAAGATTATACGTATAATTATATACAATCCGGTGGGCTGGCAGACTTTTCTAACTATTACACGGCCAGATATGATAATGTGCTTATTAAAAAAGAGCTGAGAAAACATATAAATTTCTTTCAGCACAACCTTGTAACAGATACTGTGTTTAATGAATTTCAACTGATCTGTTGCAGGAACGTTTTTATATATTTTAACAGGGAACTGCAGAATCATGTGCTGCAGGTATTCTACAATAGTCTTTCGCCCCGTGGCTATCTGGCAATGGGTATCCGGGAATCGATGCGGTTTGCAGACATTCATGAGCAATACGAAACGGTACACGGACAAGAGAAAATATACCGCCGTAAATCATAACCATTAATGAAAGGGGCATACGATATTATTACAATAGGAGGGTCTGCCGGAAGCTTGTCTGTATTAACTACGCTCCTGGATGCCCTGCCTGACAATATGCGGATGCCTGTGGTGATAGTAATACATCGTCTGCGGAATGTGGAAAGCGAAATGGGTAGATTATTGTCGGCTACAAAAGATATCAGGGAACCGGAAGATAAAGAGCCGGTGAAAGATCATCATTTCTACCTGGCACCTCAAAACTACCACCTGATGATAGAGGCTGATAAGACTTTTATGCTGGATTATTCAGAACTGGTTAATTACAGTCGTCCTGCTATTGATATGACGTTCAGCAGCGTGGCAGAAGTATATGGTCACCGTGCCTTGTGCATTCTGCTTAGTGGCGCCAATAAAGACGGTGCAGAAGGGGTGCGTGAAGTTATTGCAGCAGGTGGTATTGGTATTGTACAGGACCCTCATACGGCTGCATTTAACGTAATGCCACAGTCTGCCATAGACCTGTGCAGAGATGTGAAAATCTTAACGATTGAAGAAATAATAAAATTTATAATTTTTGAAACGTAAGTCTGATTTATATCGTAAGTATTAAATTAACTGAGCCATTAAGATGAGCATAACCAAAAAATTTACCATCCTGTTGGTAGATGACCGAATGGAAAACCTCCTGTCGCTTGAGCAGATGCTCATAGCGGAGAACAGAACTTTTATACAGGCTATTTCAGGGAACGACGCTTTAAAGCAGGTTTTAAAGAATGAGGATATAGGATTGATCATGCTGGATGTGCAGATGCCGGATATGGACGGTTTTGAAGTAGCAAGGCTGTTAAAATCTAATCCCAGGACCAAGGACATCTCCATCATTTTCGTAACAGCGATCAACAAAGATGAAACCCATGTATTAAAAGGGTTTGAAAAAGGAGGGGTGGATTATCTCTCTAAGCCATTGGATATCAATGTTACACGCGCCAAAGTAGATGTATTTGAACGGTTATTTTTTTATCAGCGCGAATTAAGACAGGCATTAAAAGATAAAGAACAGGTGAATGGACAGCTGGAACGTTTTATGCATGTAGTGGCACATGATCTCAAATCGCCGCTTTCAGGTATTACCGGACTTTTACTATTGATGAAGGAAGAAGAAGAGATAAAGAATTCTCCTTTCCTGCTGGAATATACTGAGATGGCGGTAGATGCTACTGCCCGCCTGGCAAATATGATCACGGCCATCCTGGATTATAGCCGGGAACATCAGTTCGATCACCAGGAGGAAGATGTGGACGTAAAGGAAATGCTGAAAGAATTGATAAAGATGCTGTTTCCTCCGCCTCATGTAGAGATCCTGATTGAAGACGGATTCCCTATTATCCATACCTGCAAACAAAAACTTGAGCAGGTATTCCAGAACCTGTTGACGAACGCCATCAAGTATAACGATAAAAAGAGTGCTGAAATAGTGATAGGGGCAAATGAAAATGGAGATTTCTATGATTTTTATGTAAAGGATAACGGCCCTGGTATTGAAGAGAAGGACAATGAGCGTATCTTCCGCTTATTCGAAAAAGTAGATGACGCAGATCCAAAAGGAACAGGTGTGGGCCTCAATATTCTGAAGTTACTGGTAGAAACGCAGGGAGGAAAAGTGTGGGTAGAGTCTACACCCGGGGAGGGAAGTTGTTTCCATTTCCAATGGAGAATCTAATAATCCGTTTAGAATATGAAGACCTATGTACAAATACAGGTGGCAGGTTTATGCCTGTTCATGTTTTCTATTGGCTGGTCCCCGCTGATGGCCCAGAAAATTGCCACTAATGTCAACATCGTTTTTATTGGTAACAGCATCACGCACGGTGTAACTTTAAGTGATCCGGAATCACAGGCGCCACCGGTAATGGCTGCGGCCTGGATAGAGAAACAGTCCGGCATAGGTAAGGTAACGATATCCAACCAGGGCGTTAGCGGTGCTACCTCTGTCGATTTCTTACCTTCTACCGCTACTTATTATGCAAAGGTGGCAGCTGCCGCCAGGAAGTTCATGGCCGATGAAACGGCCACCATGGTCTTCTCTATTATCCTGGGCACCAATGACAGTGCTACACAGGGCCCCAATGGTTCTCCCGTATCTCCTGAAGACTACCGTAAGAACCTCGAAGCAATTGCTACCAGATTGCTGACAGACTATCCCAGGTGTAAAGTGATCTTCCATTACCCTACCTGGTACAGTCCCAATACCTATAACAGTTCCATTTACCTGCAGGCAGGGCTGGACAGGCTACAGACCTACTTTCCCCAGATCGATGCCCTGGTAAACAGCTATAAAAAAACCTACCCCGGACAAGTAACTGTTGGCGATAAACAGGCTTTTTCGTATTTTAAAAAACATTTTCAAACCGACTTGCAGGCCGAGGAAGGCTGGCAGGGCGTTTTCTACCTTCATCCCAACAAGCAGGGAGCTGCTGCACTGGGTGAATTCTGGGGAAAAGCCATTTATAAAGCAGTCAGGTAAAACCTAAACCCAATAAAATAACAGAGAGATGTTTTTCGATACCAAAGCAGAAAACCAATCTTCAGAGGAGCAGATAGTACATACCGGGTCCGGCGGTGCATTTGAAGGTACAGAAAGGCCTGCAAAGGAAATAGACAGGGAAGAGAGTGATGAACACCTTGATGAAAGACTGGAGAGTGATGACGTTAATAAAAGGAAACGTCCACCTGCTTATTAAGCCGTGATACGGGCAGTGTAGAAAAAAAGAAACCGGCACTAAAGGAATAAAGCGCCGGTATTTCATTTTGCATTGTTCGTAAACGAAGATTAAATCTCTTTATTATAATCATATAGCATTGCTATCTGATATGTATACTATTCTCTTTGTAATAATAATCTGTATTACAGATCTTCTTTAGCATATTCAGCACCGTTGCAATGTCATCCGATCTCATAATATGCCCTGTTACTACTTTATCAGCCGTTGCAGGATCATCAAATACGATCTGTACATCGTACCATCTTTCCAGCACCGGTATTATCTCTTTTAACTGACTGTGCCTGAATATATAGTGATTATTCCGCCAGGCCAGCTCGCTTTCTTCATCAAATGAATATATATCTGTTCCCTTACTACTAACAGTTGCGGCATAACCTGGTTTAAGCAACACCTCATTTATTTTAACTGCACCCTGCACCAGGGCTACCGTTACTTTCCCTGAATCATAACTGTTTACATTAAAGGATGTGCCCAGTACCTGTATCGTTGTATGTTGTGTATGCACTATAAAGGGTAATGCTGCGTTAGCGGCCACTTCTATAAATGCTTCCCCGCTGATAGTGATTTCCCTTTTTTCTCCTGAAAGCCTGAACGGGAACAATAATTTACTGCCACTGTTCATGTGCACTTTTGTCCCATCTTCCAGTTCCACACGGTAGTCTTTTCCTGCAGGTACTATGATCGTTGCTGTAACATTGGTTATTCTGTTGGCAGTATATATTAACGTATTATTTGTATTGTTTAGTGTAACCGCACCGTCCTCTGTAAGTTGCTTTCCATGTTTTTCAGAAAGATTGATTTTTTCTCCACTTGTCAGTTGCAGTTGTACATGCTTGGTAACATCATGTTTCGCCAGAAAATTTTCAATCTTCCTATCTTTTACAATAATATACAAGCATACACTGATCCCAATAGCTGCGGCCGCTGCAAATATACCCATGGCACGTCTTCCTCTTTTCAACCGGCGGACTTCTTTTTTTACATTTGCTATAATACTATCAGTATCAAACTCCTGTAAGGCCTTTTTGTTTTGTACAGCTGCGAAGTCCGACTGGATATCTCTCCATAACGCATATACTTCCGGTTCACTCTCTATCAGTGAGTTAATGTATCCTTCATCAGATTCTGTAATTGAATCAGTAAGTTTTAGCATTAACAGCTGATAGATTTTATCTGTTTGCATGTCCATTTCAACAGGTAGTGACACAAAAGATCAAAACCATTTAGTGGATTATTGTATTTTTTTTAATTTTTCTTTTAATCTTTTACACGCAGTGTAGATATGCACATTTACAGTATTAACAGAAATTCCCATGTTGGCTGCAACCTCCTTCCTTTTTTTCCCTTCAATAAAAACCTGCGTAAAGATACTGAACGATTGTATGGGTAATGTTTTAATGGCTGCAGCTATACTTTGTTGTAACTCTCTTTTCTCTAAGCTGCTTTCTGTTTTTGTACAATCCTCCTGAAAGAACGACCAGGCCGCCGCCTTGTGCTCTTCCGCATTTTTGTTCTTAATGTACCGGTAGCATTTATAACGGATAGATTGGAACAGATAGGACATTATTGTCGACTCTACATTCTTCAATGAGCGTTTCTCCCATATCTCTATCAGTAACTCCTGTACTATATCCTTAGCTTCCTGCTGGTCGTGCAAATGGCGGAATGCTTCAGCCCATAGGGCCTTTGCATACTGCTTAAATATATTTTCGTACGTAACTTCATCATCTGCAGGCCGGTACTTCTGCTGCAGATCGTTCGTATTCGCATGACGCATTATAATACCCCCTTTACGATTTACGGTTTAATGCTGTTCCTCTACCCTCTAAAATCAATTTAATTATTATTAAGACGGGGCAAAACTACTAAAGACATTATATTTTTAACAAATTAAGTTAAATAATAAGTTGTTAACGATTTGTAAATATAGTGAGGACTCCTTTACGGTTCATACTGCTAAAGTATTACAAATGTTCATTTTAGCAAGGGATTTTTATGTAAATAAACAAAAATAAATGTGCGGAAATAGTAAGGAGTATTGAGTACATATACAATAAAAATTAAGTAGTCGCATTTATGATCTTATCCTTACTTCCTTAGGAGAACAGGCATAATACTTCCGGAATTCGCGGTTAAAGCTGGATACATTCGTATAGCCGACTTCCGTTGCGATCATGATAATATCATCATCTGAATGTTGTAACATTTTTAGTGCCTTTTGCATCCTTTGTTCCTGTAAATAAGTCTGTACCGAAGAATTGAGGTACTTTTTAAAGTCCTGTTTTAACTTGGATTCACTGATAAAATAAAGACCTGCTAACTGGGAAAGCGAAATAGGTTTATGCAGATTATCGTGGATATAGGATTGAATGTTAGTAATCAATTCATGATGAGGATTATTCATAATCACGTTCTTAGGAGTGGATTGTAAAGGGATAACAGCAGTTGTGATCAGTTCCGTAACCTGTATATATAACTTTAATTGCTGAATACTATCGGTGACCGGTGTTTGCCTTATCTGGGTAATTAATTTCATTAACTTCCTGTTAGATACACCGGCCGGAAGATCATTCCTTTTGCGGGTAAAAGGAGAATCCGGTAGGAGTTCCTGTAGCAGGGCAGGGGAAATATTAAACTGCATAAATTCATTCACACCAGGGGCCAGTAATAGCTTATGATGTCCTGCACTGGTCCTGATCAGGTTGTACCTTCCCTTATCCAGGGTATTACTTCCAGTGCTTATCTTTCCTTGTAGTGTAATCTGTAAGGTAATAGACTTGTTTTTGTGATAATGATGGATCTCCGTTTCCTTTTCGGCAATATTAACAATACTGCATACCCGGCACCCGGGAATAACAGTCACCTGTTCTATCCGCGAAAAAAAAGGAGATGTCTTCAGTACAGGCTTTGAAAAAGGATAAATGTAACGCTGATACTGCTCAGGGATCTTTACCTTTTCAGATAACAGTATTGATGGCATAGTTGTGTTTTAATGATGACGTGGTAATAGTTTGGTTAACGTATGTTTCTAGAGTAGGCTCATAACAAACTGATTTTGGTTCTCCGGAGAACGAATATAATAAATAAAAACTGCAAAATCCTTTCAGTATACACTTGCGAAATGATTTTCATATCTTGTACTTTTCAGACAAACCATGGAGCAGAAAAAGAATCATTCCAGGCGCACCTTTATCAGGAATACGGTAGGTGCGGCCGCCGCCTTTACCATCGTGCCCAGGCATGTACTGGGCCGGGGTTACCTGGCTCCCAGCGATCAGCTGACAAAGGCCGTGATAGGAACAGGAGAGATGGGCAGGAATCATTTCGCCTACGGGGGGACCCGTGTTGTGGCTATTTGCGACGTAGATCGCAGCCATTTGCAACAGGCAAAAGAAATGCTACCCGGCGGAGTTAAAACTTTTGATGATTACCGGGAAGCGATACAACTGCCGGAAGTAGATATTGTACATATTGCCACTCCGCCTCACTGGCACGGGCTGATCGCTGCCCATGCTGCTGCTGCCGGCAAGGATATCTGGTGCGAGAAGCCCATGACCCGCACCATTGGTGAAGGTAAAAGGGTCATAGAAGCGGTACAACAGTATGGCCGTATCTTCCGGTTGAATACCTGGTTTCGTTTCGAAGATAATTTCTATGGATTAAATACACCTGTTAAACCAGTAAAGAAACTGGTAAACAGCGGGTTATTGGGATGGCCGTTGAAAGTGACAGTGGGTAAAACAACAGGGTTCGACTGGAAGTTCAACTGGACAGGCAAAACCAACCTGCCCGTGATGCCTGTTCCTGCTGATCTTAACTATGATCGCTGGCTGGGACCTGCGCCATACAAACCCTATCATCCGCATCGCGTTCACCAGACCTTCCGGGGTTACTGGGATTATGATGGCGGTGGATTGGGGGATATGGGCCAGCATTATCTGGACCCTGTACAATATATCCTGGATAAAGACGATACCAGCCCGGTTTCTGTGGAAATAGACGCTCCACAACAGCATCCCGATGCGGTAGGTACCTGGAGAAGGATTACCTATACCTATCAGGATGGTTGCCAGATTATACTGGATGGAGAAGGCAGGGATGAAAAGGCTGCTTATATTGAAGGCCCGCTGGGCAAACTATATCCCGGTTTTAAATCAGATATCCCTGACCTGGAAAAGAAACTGGCCATTTATCCGGAACCTCTGCCACAGCTGACCGATTTTATAACGGCTGTAAAGGAACGTAAGCAATTTGCGCTCAATGAAATGAATGGCCACCGCTCCTGTACACTGGTGAATATGGCGAAAATTGCCCTGCAACTGGGACGCTCTTTGCAATTTGATCCTGTAAAACAGGTTTTCACATACGATGATGGAGCAAATGAACTGATAGACCCGCCAATGAGGGCACCCTGGAACTTATAGTAAAACATGAAAAAGATACTGCTGATAATATTGACTTGTACTGGTTTATTTGCGCAGGCGCAAACACTGCCTGCTACCGGTCTGGAAGCAAAAATCCTGGCGCTCGCAGCTAAATTAAGACCGGCAGGGCAGGGGGACAATACCAGTTTACAGTATGCCCTTTCAGGTTATGCATACGCTGTTACTGAGGCCAATAAGGAAGAGACGCGTAAAATCGCTTCCCGCGCCTTTTGCAAAGCATTACCAATCGTGAAAGATCCTGAAAACAAAGCCTTCATTATCTCATTATTACAAATCTGCGGAGACAGTAAAGCGGTACCTGCGCTTAAATTATTTTTAAACAATAAACGCCTCTGCGATCCTGCTGCAAGGGCTTTGCTACAAATCAACAGTCCTGCTGCGAAAGTGGCTTTACTGGCTGCATTAAAAAAAGCGACCGGTAATAACCGGATCACATTAATAGCTGCGTTGGGGGAAGTACATTATCTGGGCGCTTTAGATGAAATTACTGCGCTTACTGCTTCAAATGATCCTTTGATAAAAAGAACGGCATTACTGGCATTAGCGAATATAGGCGATGAAGATAGTGAACCTATCCTGGCTGCTGCTGCAGAGAAGAGCCAATATAATACTGATAGTACAGAAGCTACCGCTGCCTATATCCTCTATACAAAAAGACTGGCATTGAACTGGCCCATAGGGCCGGCCGTAGCGGCTTCAGAGAAACTGCTGAAGAAAAGTCACTCGCCTTATATCCGTAGCGCGGCCCTGGAACTGCTGGTCCGGACCCGTAGTGCAGAAGCAATATTTATCCTGATGAAAGCAGTGGATGATACTGTGCCACAATATCGTGCAGCTGCTTTCCAGCTGGCTGGCAGAAACATTTCCGGCGACAATGCAGAACAGTGGGTGCTCAAAGCAGAACTTTCTGAAGGAGCGGTGAAAGCGGGCGTAATAACCATGTTGGGCGCCAGCAGACAAAAGGCAGGTTCCCGCCTGATAAAAAGCTCCCTTTCCGATAAAGACCCGCGCGTGAAGTTAGCGGCTATAAATGCTGTTGGGGCCCTGGGCAATGGAGAAATGGTGCCTGCGCTACTGTATACGATGAAAACCGCAGATACGGCATCTGTTATTGCCATCCGGGATGTACTGCTTAGTATGCGGGGGATGGATGTAGTTAACAGGATCATTGCTTCACTGCCGTACCAGCCACCCCTGGCACAAGCGGCTTTAAAAGAAGTTTTAACTATCAGAAACCCAACAGAATAGTTTCTCAAAGTCTCTTACATACCTCCCGGATAGACTATCAGATAATCATGGCATTCATTTTGATATTTATAGAATGTTTAACATGAATCATACTTATATTCCATCACTATCAATAGGTTCTCATTATGAAGTCATTTCTGCTTCTGCCACTGTTACTAACAGGCGTATTATTTTCCAGCTGTAAAAAGGAAACAATTGTTCAACAGGTTGTAGTACCTAACCGTACGATCACTACTACGATTCCTGCCAGCGCATGGAAAATAGATAATACTAAACACACGTATTATGTAACCATCAACATGCCTGAAATAGATGATCGTGTATACCAGACCAACGGTGTACTTGTATACTTCTCTTTCGACGGCAAAATCTACGAAGCCATTCCCGATGTACTGGACGGCTCTACACTGGAAGTAACACATTCCGTGGGTTCTATTTCAATAGACATACAGGGCGCAGATGGCACCCAGGTAAATCCTCCCAATGAAGATATATTCGTAAAGGTAGTGCTGGTGGAATCAGACGCGGCATAAATCATATATAAACAAAAAAAGGGGTATAAGTGAATAGTCACTTATACCCCTTTTTTATGTAATTTACCTCTCCATCTTTGATTTTGACTTTTCAACATATACTTTTGTCTCTCATCAGTGAACAGGGCAACAGGTCTGCCTATAAATTTTATGTATCTATGGTTCGGAGAATGCTGAAGATTACTTTCTTCCTGTTATTACCTTTTTTAGAATTAGCTGCGCAAAGTCAGTATGAACTGAACAGCGGATGGGAATGTAGCAACATTGCCGGCGTTGCAGTAAAAGGAGAGGTGCTTTCAGTACCTTCCTATAAGCTTACCGGCTGGTTACCTGCTACCGTTCCCGGTACGGTGCTGACTACACTGCTCAATAACAAGCTGGTACCCGATCCGTTTTATGGTATGAACAATATGCGCATACCGGATATCTATCATATCGGCCGCGATCATTATACCTACTGGTTCGTAAAAGATTTCACAGAAGCCCAACCTACTGCGGATGGCCAGGTATGGTTACACTTCAGGGGTGTAAACGATGGCTGTGATATTTACCTGAACGGGCACCGCTTAAACGCAACCACCCACTTCGGTACTTACCTGCGCTTCTCTTATAACATTACACCATGGCTGGCTAAAGATGGTCACAACCGCCTGGCTGTCATTGTATATCCTTCTGCTTCCCTGGGTGATCCCAATGGCGGGCAAGGTGGTGATGGTACTATCGCCAAAAACGTAGGCCCTCAATACACCGCCGGCTGGGACTGGATTCAGCCTATGCGCGACCGTAACACCGGTATCTGGGATAAAGTGACCATCGAAAAAACAGGTGCCGTGCGGATCAAAAACCCGCATATCGTTACAAGGGTCCCCGGCATAAGACTGCCGGATACCAAGGTACAGGTTCCTGCTACCATACTGGTTTCTACCGAACTGGAAAACGCAACTGCCAAAAGCATCATTGGTACCGTTAGTTATAAACTGGCGGGTAACACCGTCAGCAAAAAAGTAACAATAGCACCACATGCTACTGTAGAAGTACAGCTGCCCGACCTGGAACTGAAACAACCAGCTTTATGGTGGCCGGCAGGTTATGGCCCGCAGAACTTATATCACGTGCAGTTATCTTTCAATACCGCCAAAGCAGAAGATACCGAAGACGTGGAATTTGGTGTACGTGAGATCCAGACCTATTGGAACGCACATACCAACAGCCGCGAAGTAGCTGTAAACGGACAAAAGATCTTTATCAAAGGAGGTAACTGGATCACTTCAGATGCTATGTTCCGCTTCAGTAAAGAACGTTACGATGCAGAAATCCGCTTCCACAGGGATATGAACCTGAACCTGATCCGCATCTGGGGGGGAAGCTTAACAGAGAGACCGGAGTTCTATGAGGCCTGCGATAAATATGGACTACTGGTATTCCAGGACTTCTGGATGTCGGGCGACTGTAATGGCCGGTGGGTAGATCCTATGAAAAAGGAAAGTCAGTGGACCAGACGTCAGTATCCTGATGATCACAGCCTGTTCATCACTTCCGTAACCGATCAGGTGAAGATGTTACGTAACTACCCATCGCTGGCCTTCTGGTGTGGTGGTAATGAAATTACGCCTCCGGAAGATATCCTGTCTGTTATGAGAGATTCCATCCTCCCTAAACTGGACGGTACCCGTTTCTTCTTCCATTATTCCAACACGGACAGCATGTCTTACAACTCCCTGGGAGGTAACGGCGATGGTCCTTATAATATACAGCCACTCTCCGTTTTCTGGAATGAGCGTACTTTCCCCTTTAACTCTGAAGTAGGTTCCGTAGGGGTAGGAGATTATGAATCACTGGAACGCTTTATGCCTGAAGAGAACATGGTAGCGCCCGTGAACACGCCTAACGGAGTGGATTCTGTATGGGATTACCATAAATATATCCCTTACTTCGACCATCTGGACCCCTATGGCAAGCCAAAAGACGTAAGGGACTTCGCCAACAAGGCCCAACTGGTGAACTACGACCAGTACCGTGGCCTGATGGAAGGGTTCAGCGCTCATATGTGGGACTGGTACACGGGGGTAATTATCTGGAAAACACAGAACCCATGGACGGCCCTGCGTGGACAGATGTACGATTACTACCTGGACCCCAATGCCTGTCTTTATGGTCTGCATAATGGCAGTGCGCCGTTGCATGCGATGTGTAACCCTACAGATGGCACCATTTATTCCGTCAATAACACCTTTAAATATTATACTGATGTAATGCTGGAATTGAAAGCCTATAATATGGCCGGTAAAGGCAGCCTGATTACCCAGGTATTCACAGAGATCAGTCCTAAAACAGTACAGAAATACCTGTCTGTGAAATCGGCAATAGAAGAGCTGGGCAGTAAGGAAGGGATGTTCCTGTCTGTAAGGTTAAGGGATAAAAATCAACAGGTTATATCCGATAACCTGTACTGGTACCCCGATGCAAAGGGCAATTATTCCGGTTTACAGCAGATGGAAGCGGCTAAGGTACAGATCACCGCCCGCAGGGCTGGAACAGACAGTATCGCTGTGAAAATCAGTAATCCTGCGAACGGGCCGGTAGCCTTCTTTAACCGTGTATCCCTTGTGGATGCGGGGACAAAGAAACGTATCCTCCCCGTATTCTATAATGATAACTATGTATCGGTATTACCCGGAGAAGAAAAGATCGTGACTATCAGCGGTGATATGGTGGGCAAAAGTGGAAAAGCTGTTGTAGCCGTTTACGGTTGGAATGTACCTGAGCAATATATCAGTATAAATTAATACAAAACGTGCACAATACTAAACAGCCATAAGAATTTTCTTATGGCTGTTTTTATATCTGCCAATTTTGCCCCGAAAACCATTTTTACCTCCCTTTTTAAGTGCTTGGGCCAGGAAAATTATTGTTAATTAATTTTTTATTTGATTCCGTAAGTATCTAAATAACAGTTTGTTAATCGATTTTATCCAACGAAGGTTGTATTACTATGAACAAGATATTCCATTGAAAAAAATCATAATAAATAAACTATTTGCTATATTTATAGTGTGTTTATTGCCTATACCTAGATTTTATGCCAAGATTGCGATGTATTTACACGTTTAGAAAGACGTGCTGTCCTGTTTTTTGTGAAACGGGGAATATTAAGGATTGTCAGTTCATGAAGAGGTTATCACCTGCCGCGGGTGTGATATCTTATACGCTACCGCGGCCGTGGACGCTTACATAATAATGTTTGCCGGTGAGGATTGAACAAAAAATTAAGAATTTACGAATACCAGACGATGCAGTATAAATTTACACTCTTAGCACTTCTTACTTTAATAATGGGTTTACTGGCCGGTTGCGGCGGCGGTAAAAGTTCAGGATGTACTGATATCATAAACCCAACTGTATCATCAAACGCCCCAATAGGCCAGAATGATACACTCAGGCTATCTATTTTCGGTGTGGAACCGAGTAATACATATAGATGGACAGGCTCTGACGGATTTACCTCCACACAGCAGAATCCAACTATTATACATCCTTCAAAGGGAAAGAATAAGTACTACGTGGTAGAAATCAAAACTGCCGGTGGTTGTACTTATACAGACTCTGTAACAGGGATTACAGTAGTTGGGCCATGGGCTCCCTGCGGACTGGATAGCAACACTGCCCAGCTGGATGGAGTTACCTATATGTCTTTACGTAGCATAAACGGTTCCGTTACTGCCAGCAACACCTACAAGATAGAAGGCATCAGCACCAATGCAGGCGTAGTGGTTGAATTTGCAGGTACGCAGCCACCATCAGAAGGCGTGTATACTATACAGCCATCCAATGGTACACTGGCAACCGGCTATGCAAAAGCAACTATTACTACTACTACCACCGGTGCATGGACCCCTAACTCGGGTAGTGTGTATGTATCTGTAGATGGAGGTTCAATTACAGTCAGTTTCTGTAACCTGGCCTTTACTTCTACGAATGGCAGTTCCGTAGGGCGTATTAATATGACGCTACCGTAAGGGCTTCGAACCGTACTATTATTTATCAATTGCAAAATAATTCAGGGCATATTACAGGGCATTCCCGGTAATATGCCCTGGCTCGTTATATACGGCCAGGCGGATACCTTACGACAAGACATAGACTCCTCTTTTTTACACCTCGTATTACACTTATCACTGAGAATATAGGCCATACTTTCTCATAAAATATTCGTTATCTCTTTCATACTTTTTGGCTACTGGAATTGTCAGAATTGAAAAGGGGATTTTAATTTAGGGGACTATTATTATTGCCGACCAGTTCCCAGGAATCCTGACTTGAAATTAATGTCTGTTGACCGACCGCAATCCCTGTAACAATTTCAAATTTACCTCATTATTGGTGTTCTAAACGTTCTACAATATTGTTTTGTTATCGATCATTTATTTTTTCAATCAGTACATGATTACTAACTCACGAAAAGTAATCATGCCTTTTGAATCCGAATAAATAATACTAAAGGTATCATTATGAAAACATCAGTTAAAACTTGATAATCAATACAATAAGTATATTTACTCATTTTTATTTAATAACATTGGGTTAACTCTTTTTCTCTGAAAGATGTTTTTATTTCGTCTGATTACCAACCTTAATTTGACATGATGAAACAGTTATCCTCCTGATGATTTTCAACATACAGATGCCCTGATTCCGAGTCAATCCCTCAATCATTAACTCCATGAAACAGTTATACCTGTTATTCGTACTCTTTTATCCTTTTTCGCTATATGCGCAGCAAAAAGATAGCCTGGGTAATATTCCTTCGCACTATCTATCCCAGGTAGATGAAAAAGCAATAGTCTACCGGCAAATGGTGGATCAGCAATCAATTAAATTGCTTGATCGTCTGCAAAAATCAGAAAACAGGATAAAGCGAAAGTTGGCAAAACACCATCCGGCTATTGCAGATTCAATTTTCTCAAAGCCTGATCATGTTAATACGGCTCCTGTTTTAAAGACTACAGCGGGCAGTTATATAGATACTTTGCAGACAACCCTGCAATACTTACAGGTACATCCTGGTTTATTGGATAAAGGTCCGGCTGAAGAAATTGCAGGTACCCTGAAGCATGTGCAGCAACTACAGGAAAGCCTGCAATATGCTGAAACAGTAAAACGGTATATCAGGGAGCGGAAGGAACTGCTGCAGCAACAACTGGCTGGTTATGGATCTTATGGCAAAGAACTGAAACAGCTGAATAAACAAGCCTATTATTACGCTGAGCAATTGAAGGAGTATAAAGCTATGCTCAAGGATAAGAAGAAAGCGGAAAGCAAGGCAATGGAGATATTGAAAAAACAATCTGCCTATAAAAAGTTTATCGCCGGAAATTCACAACTGGCAGGCTTGTTCCCCACAGGGGAATCCCTTGAAAACACTGGTTTACAATCACGGGCAGCCGTACAACAATTAATCTCAGAACGGTTAAATATAATTGGTGGACCGGGTAATAATCCTGGTTCATATATGACAGGACAGTTGAGCGCTGCGCAGTCACAGGTAAGCCAGCTTAGAAATGGTATAAATGCATCCGGTGATGGGGACATGCCTGATTTCCGGCCGAATAGTCAAAAAGTAAAAAGTTTCTTCAAAAGAATTGAGACCGGTTTTAATCTTCAAACACAACAGGGGGGTAATACATTGCCGGCTATCAGCGATATAGGCTTATCGGCAGGATACAGGATAAATGATAAAAGCGTAGCCGGTATAGGAGTTGCCTATCGTTTAGGATTAGGTAAACCTTTAAAAGATATTACTTTCTCACACCAGGGTATTTCTTTAAGAAGTTATGCAGATATCAAACTTAAAAAAAGTACCTGGATTTCCGGCGGTCTGGAATATAACTATCTCAATGCTTTCAGACGAGTGAATGATCTACCGGACTTACATCTTTGGCAGCGCAGTGGACTAATAGGATTATCCCGTAAAACGCAGATTGGAAAAAAGACCGTTAAAGCCCAGTTATTATGGGACTTCCTTAGCTACAGCCAGATCCCACACGCGCAACCTATTAAATTCCGTATTGGATATAACCTGAACTAATAACACCAAAACCCACCCTCATGAAATTTAAAGCTGTCCTTAGCCTTTTTCTGTCAGGCATATCTCTGCCCGTTATTGCGCAGTTCCAGGACAATATACCCCAGGTGCACCCGCTATCGCCCGATGTTGCTGCTATGTTTAAAGTGTTGGAAAGACCTATTGGCTCTTATACCGGAACGGTCCCGGTAAACTTCCCGTTATTATCATTGAACAGCGGCCCTCTTTCTGCTTCTTTATCACTGGACTATAACGGCACAGGTGGTATTCGCGTGGAAGAAGTCGCGAGCTCCGTAGGCCTGGGGTTCAGTTTCTCAGATGGAGCAGGAAAGATCGTTCAGATCATTAATGGCCAGCGGGATGACCGGGGTGGATTATTGACCAGTAGCAGAAAACCATCGAGTTTCAATTGTACTGACATGCATGACATCTGGTTGTCTAAATCCCTTACCCCTTTAGACCTGGAGCCGGATATCTTCATGTATAGTTTTAATGGTAAAAGCGGTAAGTTCTTCTTTAAGGAAGATGGGACCATCGCCATTTCTGAAAACAACGGGATCAAAATAGAATATGATACTGCCTCTGTGCCTCAGAACGGTATCCAGCAATGGATCATTACAGATGAAAAAGGGAGTAAATATTATTTTGGACAGAACAAAAGCAAAACAACTGCTTATCGTACGGTGAGCACGTACCAGTATCAGAGCGTAGCGAATCCGGCTGTAACTAAGGCGGGCCAGTCTTCCATTACATGGTACCTGTCGGAAGCGGATGATATGAATGAAGAAAATGCACTGAAGTATAGTTACGCCTTGACCGGGGGGCCGTTGACTACTTTTTCAGGTGGCTTCCATAAGTCACTGAGTTTTGGTAGTTGTCAGGGTTTTAATACTTCCTCTGATCAGGCAATTGTAAATACCACCCTGTACGATTATGTCTTAACCCGGATTGATGGCAGCAGCGGATATGTGCTGATTAACGCTGCTTCCGGCCGGCAGGATGGATGGGGCGTAAAAATAAACAATGTTGAGTTATATGATTCAAGTGGGGTATTTAAGAAACGTTTTACATTCAATTATGGCTATTTTAATCCGGCAGGCGATGTTAACACAAAAAGATTGAAGCTGAACAGTTTTTCCGCATTTGAGAGCAGTGGAACAGATAGTCTTACCTATACATTTACTTACGACGAATCCCAGCATATGCCAGCCCGTTTATCTAATTCGGTAGACCATTGGGGGTTTTTCAATAATAAGTATAATACAACTTCCTTTCCCAATCTGTATTACCAATATGGCAGTACTGTTATCCGGGAGACAGATCAGGCTAACCGGTCTGCGGTGCCCGCATATGCACAGACAAATATCCTGACAAAAATCACCTATCCTACGGGAGGTTATCGCCAGTTTATATATGAAGGGAATACCGCCCTTATGAATATGTTTAACGAACATTTTATGGATGATGGATATACTGCCAACCAGTTTTTTAACCGGACTGATTTTAATATCCGCGTAGCTCCTTTGGCCTGTATGAAGCAAAATTTTACCATTAATAGTACTGATGGTGCCGCTGTATTTAAATATTTGCTGGACAATGTTGGATTTGCCTGTAGCAGTTACTCCACGAAGCTTTTTCAGGTAGGTACTCCCACAGACACTGTTGGAGGAATCCTGTTATATACTATCAACAATTACCCTAATTATTCGTGGACACTGACGAATGGTTATTACCGCCTGGAAGTATATAAATCCCCTTCGGCCTGTACATTCGATAACTTAAATGGTTCCTGGGGAGAGTCCACATTGAATACGGCTACCATTGCTACTCCGCATGGTAGTTTTAACCGGAACAATATCAACGCAGGAGGTGTAAGAATTAAACAGATAAATGATTACGATCCGGTTAGTAATAAGATAAACACCACGGAATATAAATACAAATTATACTCTACTGATTCCAGCTTTACCAGTGGATTACTGATTACCCCTCTTCATATGGTATCGTTAGAAAATCCTGGTTCCATGGATGGCCAGTACCTGGCTATTCATACTTCCAGTTGCTACCCATTGGCAAGAGAAGGCGGATCATACGTGGTATATCCCGAGGTAAGAACAATAGAGAATGGTAATGGGTGGACAGACCGTACTTATAGTTATACTGCAGATGATATGGATAATGCTTTCCCATCGGCACCTTCGTCTGATAATGCTTATTTGCGGGGACGGCTGTTAAGTGAAAAATACTATGATCAAAGTGGCACGCTCATAAGGAAAACGACCTATGACTATATTAGTGGAGATGGTGGTGGACAGTTAGCCATCAGGACTAAACCCTATTATTATGATTCGCAGGATGTTGCCGGAGAAGACAGGGAGTCGCCCTGGAACCAGCAAGAGATTCCCTGGCAAGCCGACTGCCGGGATTTCTACTACACCACCAATAGTTATGTACCCTACAGCAAAACAGATTCTCTTTTTTCTCCCTCCGGAAAATCCGGTACTAAAACCATGTATAATTACTACAATTATAAAAATCAGCTATTACTGAAGAAGGTCCTCACATCCATCAATGGCACTGACGTCAAAGATGTCACCTGCAAATATCCATTTACTCCAAATAGTGATTTTACCTTGAATCTGAGTGCCACAGAGCAGATCATGAAAACCGTGCTGCTGGGTAAGAATTACCTGCAACCTCTGGAAGTAATAGACTCACTGATACCCACTACAGGCAACGGTAGTTTTCAGCGTGGTACTAAATACATTTTCGGATCATTTAATTCGAGTGATATCCACCTTGTACAGCCCCGTAACTATAAAACACTTACAGAGTATGCGGCGATTACCTTATCTGGTTATGATGTAAAAGGAAATCTATTGGAACAATATAAAACGAGTGATGTTAAAGAAGTGTATTTATGGGGATATAGCAAACAATACCCGGTTGCGAAAGTAGTTGGGAGTGATTATATCACAGTGAGTGGCCTGGTGAATCCCGGTATATTAAATGCTCCTGCCAATGATGCAGCCCTACGCGCAGAGCTGAATAATATACGCACCGGGCTTGCCGGTACGGGAGCGATGGTAACCACCTATACGTATAATCCGCTGATCGGTATTACCTCTATTACAGATCCATCGGGTAAGATCATCTATTACGAGTATGATGGGTTGGGCAGGTTGATACATGTACGTGACCAGAACAATAACCTCCTCAAAAATGATGAGTATAAGATAGCCGGTGCACAATAATTAATCCCCTAAAATATTTTTTATATGCAAAAGATATTTTCAATCATACTACGAGTTTTGTTATTACTGGCCGGATTGCACGTATACGGCCAGGATGCAACACCGGTACAACCAGCAGCGTATACCGTTACTTCCAATAATTATATCCGTACCTGGATACCTAATAT